>Ga0123356_10004359_pt1 | contig 14631 bp, 10 predicted proteins | sample TergutEmb28metaG_2_FD_92546 | JGI IMG/M metagenome (GOLD analysis project Ga0123356, IMG submission 92546) | Embiratermes neotenicus P3 segment gut microbial communities from Petit-Saut dam, French Guiana - Emb289 P3 | ecosystem: Host-associated > Arthropoda: Insects > Digestive system > Gut ...
ATTTTCCTTGCATTTCCAGCCTCCATGATGCAGACCATACCCATTTTTGGGGGAATTCCTGCGATGCAGCCTTTATTGACAGTCTTCCTTGTTTAAATCGCATCGATGCGCTGGTAGAAAAGTCCCATTTTCTGTCTTTTTCTACAATATTGGTATAACTTATCTTTGATCTGAATTGATATTTATCATATGACCATATAGATTCACAGCCAATTGTAGTGGAATTCCAGTTCCATTCTCCATTTGGCACAGGAAATGGGTTTGGATGCTCTTCCAGAGCTGTTAATCCCTTAATTGAGGTTGATAAATTAACCCTTAAAGGACTTTTTTGGTCTTTTTGCCACAAATTTATGTTCATTCCGACAGCGCATGTAAAATTGTCACTGGTTTTTAAGTGACTTACTGCGTTTCTGTCTGCCGATACAGAAACAGTTGATAACTTTACAGCGCTGCTTCCTCTGACTGCCGGTAAACGATAATAAAAACCTGTTGAACTTCGGTTAAAGGAATCGCCGAAAGCTGGTCCGCGTAATACTGTATCTATTTTTATTAATGAATTGTACCTTTCTCTCCATTCAATTTTTAATGCGCTTCTAAAACCTTCTGCATAATTTACGCCGTCTCTATTTACAAACTTTGATCCGGATCCATCCATTGCAAAAGAAATTAATAATGGCCTTGGTCTGCTTCCCTGAATTAACGGCGAAACTGATACGCCGAAATTTAAATATATATCTGAGCCCCAGGCAAATGTTTCTGATAATGCAAAATCTGAACTTACACAGAAGCCTGGATTTTTAAACAGCAGTCCTGCGCCGTATAATCGGAATTCGCGTTCTACAAGCGGCGGCGGATCAGAAAACCAAGTATTTACTTTTGCAGGCGGAAGCGTTTTTCCGGTATAAAATATTTCTGTCATTAATCTTGTGTTTTTGGGAAATTTAAAATCCAAACCTGCAGAAAAAGCAGGCGTAGATTTTTCTATCTCTGTCTGTGCCGATGCAAAACTTTTTATAAAGACATTTGGGAAAAATTCCAGTAATGGGCTGGATAAATACAAATAAACTTCATCTTCTCTTGTACTTGAAACTGCCGTTCTGGAATCCGCGATGGTATTTTTATGATTTTCGGTATATGGCGGAGAACGAAGCCATGGATTTCGGATTCTTGCGGGAAGGCCCGCTTCATCAATTAAGCCGATCAATAACCTTGAACCTGTTGCTTTGTGATACATTCCAAAAGTGTAATTTGCTAACCCGTTTTCCGGATCACCCCAAAGGTCAGTGCCAAATAGCTGCCTGTTTAATATCTGTGCGCGTGTAATAAGGCCAATGGGGATATAGTTCACGGTTACTTCTCCTCTGCTGTTTAAATTTCCATTTAAAGGCGTTGAAGCTTTTTCATCCCATGAGCCGCTCCAGAGCATACCCAGATTGTATAGCTGTGGATTTTCCGCGAAGATGACTGTGCTGCAAAAAACAGCAGCAGCCGTCTGGCAAAGCCAGAATAAAAAGTATAAGTTTTTCATACCCTATATATGGCGCGAGCGTGGCTGGTGCTTTATCGAAAATGAAAATATTTTGAAAAAAGTGTAAAATTTATTGCTTTTTTATCACGCAGGCAAGGAAATAACAGAAGATTGCGTCTTTGTATATTTACTGTTATTCTGTTAAATATGTGGTGGAAAAATAACATAGTTTATCAAATTTATCCTCGCAGCTTTCAGGATTCATCAAATGATGGTATTGGAGACATTCCCGGAATTATTTCGCGGTTAGATGAGATTAAAAACCTTGGCGTTGGCATCATTTGGCTGTCTCCTGTGTATAAATCTCCGGATGCCGATAATGGTTATGATATAAGCGATTATTACGCCATTGATCCAAAGTTTGGAACAATGGCAGATATGGAAAGACTTTTTGCAGAAGCAAAAAAACGTGATATTCGGATTATAATGGATCTTGTTATTAATCACACTTCCGATGAACATGAATGGTTTAAAAAAAGCCGCGACCCTGCAAGCCCTTACCGTGATTATTATATCTGGCGTCCAGGAAAAAAAGACCGCCGCGGCCGCAGACTGCCTCCGAATAACTGGACCGGTTTTTTTATGGGCGAAACCTGGGAGTATGATTCTGCAAGCGGTGAATATTATCTTCATCTTTTTGATAAAAAACAGCCGGATTTAAATTACAAAAACCCTAAAGTAATAGAAGAAGTAAAAAAAATACTTCGTTTCTGGCTGGAGAAAGGCGCTTCCGGTTTTCGCTGCGATGTAATTAATATTATATATAAAACAAGCCTTGAAGAAGGAAAAAAAAGCATGTCTGTTCAGGGATTGGAACATTATAAATCGCAGGAAGGAAACCATAAAATACTGCAGGAACTTAGGCGCGATGTTTTGGATAAATATGACTGCTTTACGGTAGGAGAAACTGTTTTTGTTGATCTTGAAGATGCAAAATTATTATGCGATGAAAGCCGCAAAGAACTGAATATGCTTTTCTTTTTTGATCATTTGGAAGTTGATCGTGTAATTGCGCGGTTTATACCAAAAAAGTTCCGCGCTTTTAAATTGTTAAAAGTATTAACCAAGTGGCAGCAGGGTCTTGAATGGAATGCATTGTATCTGGAAAACCATGATCAGGTAAGGATTGTTTCCCATTTTGGTTCTGCATGGAAGTATTGGCAGCGTAACACATGGCAATGCAGCGCAAAAATGCTTGCCTTGTTTGAATTAACTCTTCGCGGGACACCTTTTATTTTTCAGGGTCAGGAAATAGGCATGACTAATTTTGACTATAAAAGCCTTGATGAAGTAGACGATGTAGAAAGCCATGGTTTAAATAAGTTAATGAAAAAATTATGTATTCCAAAATGTCTTCGCTGGAAATGGATAAAAGCCAGTTCCAGAGATAATTCGCGTACTCCAATGCAATGGAACGATGAAGAAAACGCCGGGTTTACAAAAGGAAAACCATGGCTTGGCATTAATAATAATTATAAACAGATTAATTATGCATCGCAGAAAAATGATCCCGATTCTATATTAAATTTTTATAAATCATTAATCGCGCTGCGAAAGAAAAACAAATGCCTTGTTTACGGAGAATTTTTGCCTGTTTATGCAGATAACCGCATTATGATTTATCAGCGGAAGCTGGAACAGGAATCGTATACTGTTGCTTTAAATTTTTCCTGCAAAAATATCAAGCTGCCTAAAAAATATGCAGCTTTGTTTTTAGGAACACAAACAGCTTCTGCATCTGGTACAAAAATTGAAGGTTATCTGCAGCCATGGGATGGAGTTCTTATAAAAAACTCTTAGCCTTTTTCTGTTAGATTCATTTCATTGATATTATCAAAATATGCTTTTTCTAAATCAGCCAAAGTTTCTGTGATAACATCTTTTTTATTTTCTTTATATTTTGGAAGGCGCTCTGATAAGTTAATTACCGGAGCTGCCTTTATTATAACTTTTCGCGGGAATATGCTCACCCTGTTGGAATAAGCGCCTCCCATTGTACGGCTGGCAAAATCGTGAAGATTTTGTACATATTCAATTTTATTATGAAGAGCGGTATTTTCTGTTGGAATTGAACTTTTAAAATACCAGCAGATATCTGCAAGTTCCTGATGACGTGCAATATGCCATGCTTCTCCGGCTCTTAGATCCATAACACTGCGCTGAATTTGCGGAATATTCTTTAAACTAAAAACATCGGGAATTACAATTCTGTCCCAGCAAATTTGCCGTATCTTATGCAGGCGTACGAAAAAATCTCCTTCGTTGTCTAAATCAAGCATTCGTTCTGCAGTTTCCAAAGCTGCGTGTGCAATTTTATCAATACGCTCATTAAAAGAAAGAGAGTCATCGCTTTTTATATTGTATCTGTTTTCATTTACTTCAAGGATATGATTTCTGCATTTATAAAGTCTTTCTTCAAAGGAAAGTTTTTTTTCATCTTTTCGTAAATAGCCGCAGTATTTTTCTGTGCGCTTTAAAAGCATTTCTACAGTGCCTTTTCCCCATGAACCAAAACGAAAATGTATCGATAAAGGAAGAATTTCTACGGGGCATTCCGGATTTGTTTTTTTCAAATTTTGCGCTACATAAAAACCAATTCTTATAACACCCGGCTCAAGACGCGGAACAGTATCGGCCGTATATGATACTTGTCCCTCCGGCGTTATAGCTAAAGGATATGGGCCATCGGCAATTGCCTTATGTATTCTGGTCATTCCTGCAGTATCAATCTTTGAATGATAAATTGGCATTGCCCCGACATTAGGCATGACATACCGCGCTGCCCAGCCGCCCCATCGTACAACTTCATAGCTGTATACAAATACAGCATGAGGCCAGCGGGCAAAACGTATTCCGTGTCTTGCGGCATAAAATCTAAGTTTAAAAAGTATAAACCATGTTAGAAGCTGAGGTTCGCCGCCATTTGGATGACGAAAAGCAATTATACATCTGCTCTTGTCTGACAATGCTCGTTCAAATGCCTGGAATAATGTTTTATCTTTATGCGGCACAATTTTTGTTATGCCGTAATACAGGAAAAGGTAAAGTCTTGCCAATATTCTGTATAAAAAAATTACGAATAGTGATATTCGCGGTTCAGGAAGTTTAATATCCGGAGAGGCCTTTGTTACTGGTATTTTATAAGGTTTATACATGCTGAAATCTTTACATCAATGCTGATTGTTACCCCTGTAAATATGCATTTACAAATGGTAAATAACGAATTCCTATTCCGTATTGAATGGAAACTTCTCCCCATTCTGCCGATGACATTTCCGCTTTAAAATCCGCATAGTTCGGGTGCGACGTTAAATCATAAATAAGACTAATTACATCTGATTGTGATTCACGGGTTGCATACCCTCCGGCCAATAAATCGATGTAACCTATATAGCCACCTTTTTCTGTTTCGCTGTTCCAGTTCCATGGGAAAGCGTTAAAGTCCATGCAGAAACCGTTTTTTAAGGAATTTATACTTACCTCGATTCCGCCCATACCGCCGTCGGTCTGGAGAATTCCAGCATCCAGCGCAATGACAAATTGCTTATAAGTACCGTCTGCGATTTTTTGCCTTGTTTCCTTATCCAGCGCCCATCCTTTTTGGTTAGGCTGATCAGGATTGTGCCATGTAAATTTACTACCTAATTCATGTGTCATACTTTTATTATATCTCACTTTTTATTTTATTTCATCTATAAAAACGCTTCATTAAGCTTTACGCCGAAAGCTTTTGCGATTGCCTTAAGATTATCATTATTTATAGTCTGTTGTATAGATACTCCCGAGCCAAGTACTTTCATGTAGATTTCGGCAGCTTTTTCTATTGTATGCATAAGCCCGAATGTTTCATCAAAATCGATGCCTGAGCAGAATAACCCATGGTGAGCCCAAATTACTGCGCTAAAGTCTACCATAACCTTGCTTGTAGCCAGAGCAATTTCTGTTCCCCCTGGCACATACCATGGAACAACTCCAACGCCGTCCGGAAAAACGACAGGACACTCTGTTGCGCTTCGCCATAATGCAAGCGAAAAATCTTTTGCTGTTAATGGCATGATGTATGTCATGGCAATAATATTTGCAGGGTGCGCATGGTAAATAACCCTGTTTTGGCCGCCTGTGGTTGTTTTCCTGATTGCATGATTTAAAAAGTGCGTTGGAAACTCGCTTGTAGGGCGCGAATTGTTTTCCAGCCCCCAGGCAATTCTCCATGAGTCGCCTTCTTTGTTTATTTCTACAATACCGATGTTAAAACCTATAGAGCAGGGATTATCAAGTTCGATGTTACGGAAGTACTTTCCGCTGCCGGTTGTTATAAAAAATTCGCCTGCAAGGCTTTCGTCGCAAATACCGATTTTTTCCCATTCCTGCAGCGATCCAAAAAAATGATGGCATTGATCAATTTCGCTTCTTGTCATACGGTATGTTAAATTTCCGCCGTTGCGTTCATGCCAGCCTTGCTGCCAGCCGTCTGCGCACATTCTTGCAAAATTCTGTATTACCGGAATATCTGTTATTTTTTGTACCGCGCTCATTTCCTGACTCCCATGATTTCTTTTTCATAATTCATAATATCATTATACCATTGCTGCGGTATATTTTGGCGTTTTAAATATTCATTCCATATTTCGCCAAAAGGAAGCATTTTTGCGTCTTCGTATCTGGATAAAAACTGTGTAAAATCGCCTTTGTTTTGCAGCTCGCTTAAATCCGGCATTAAAAGCGCATAAAGCAATGCCTTTTGCGCCGATTGGGCGCCGATTATCCACGCAGCCACGCGGTTAATTGATGCGTCAAAAAAGTCCAGTCCAATTTTTGCTTTGGACAAAACGCCGCTTCTTACAATTTCTGTGAAAATTTCTTTTAGTTCATCGTTGAACAATGTAACATGATCGCTGTCCCATCGAACAGGGCGCGTAATATGAAACGGCAAATAATCAAAAAATAAAGCCAATGCGGAAATTTTGTCTGATACACTTTCTGTGGGGTGAAAATGCCCATTGTCCAATAGAGGGTAAACATTTTTTCGCGTATTGCAATATGACAAATAAAATTCGTTGGAGCCAACAGTACAGCTTTCCAGTCCAATGCCAAACACCTTACTTTCAACGCAATCAATAACATTTGGCAGCTGTTCTGCAAGAATATTATCCAAAGCATCTTTTAACCTTTCGCGCGGTCCTTTGCGATCGGCCGGAATATCTTTAAATCCATCGGGAATCCAGATATTACAAAGCGTTTTATTATCCAATGCCGCGCCAATTTCATTTGCAATTCTGCGTGAACGTTTGCAGTGTTCGATCCAAAAATTTTGGGTATCTCTATCCGGACTGGAAAGGGTTAATCCGTTTTTAACTTTTTTATGTCCAAAGCATGTGGGATTAAAATCAATGCCTATGCCAATTTCTGCGGCAAAATCTACCCAGGGAGCAAAGTGTTTGTATTCAATTTCGTTACGATCTGCAATTTTATTATCTGCGAACACAGCGTAGCATGCATGAAGATTAATTCTCTTTTTTCCGGGTATGTACGAGCATGCTTTTGCAAAGTCAGATTTTAGTTCGCTGAAATTTCTTGCCCTGCCGGGATAATTCCCTGTTGCCTGTATTCCGCCGCCTGCGCCGCCATTGTCAAAACCTGTAACATCATCGCCTTGCCAGCAATGAATTGATATAGGCGTATTTGCAGCTGTCGCCAGTGCCTGTTCGGCATCAATACCAAATGATTCAAAACCCATGTTTGTACTCCTTTATATATGATCTAACTTCCTGTAAATTTTTTATTTCCCCGCATGCGATCATTTGAGCTGATATATTGCCAATTATTGCAGCTTCTACCGGATTTGTACGGATTGTTTTTCCGGTTGCTTCCATTATAAGGCGATTTAAATAATCTGCATTTGCTCCGCCGCCTACGATATGGATTATATCAAAGTTTCGATCTGCCAGAATTTCAATTTCTTTTACTGTTTCGGCATAGCACTTTGCAAGGCTGGAATAAATTACTTTTGCAAATTGTCCTGGTGTTACCGGTATTTCCTGACCTGTTTCTTTGCAGGCGCTGCGAATTTCTGTTATCATGCTTTCCGGCGAGAAAAACCGGCTATCATTTGCATTTATAATGGATGAAATATTTTCATTTTCCGCCATGGAACAAAGTTCAGAAAATGAGAGATCGCAGTTTAATTCGCGTTTGGTTTCCTGTATTAGCCATAACCCCATAATATTTTTCCGGAAACAGTAATTGTTAAAGCCGCCTTCGTTTGTAAAATTTAATTTTCGCGCCTGTTCGCTGCAATTGGGAGAATCAGTCTCTATACCCATAAGCGACCATGTGCCGCTGCTTATATATATTGCTCCCTGTGTTGGAACAGCCATTATTGCGCTTGGCGTATCATGAGTTACAGGCGCTATTACATTACAGTTAAAACCAACAGCCTTTTGTATTTCATGTGAAAGGCTTCCAAGAATTGTTGCAGGTTTTGTCAGTGGTTTGAATATGCGCGCAGGGAAATTTAAAGCATTAATTATTTCAAAATCCCAATCACGTTTTAAAGCGTTTACAAGTCCTGTAGAAGTTGCATTTGTATATTCGTTTGAGAAAATACCGCAAAGTTTATAATGCAGATAATCAGGCAGCATTAAAAAATGCCTTGCGCGTTCCAGGAGAGTTGGATTATCGCGCTGAACTGCCCTAAGCTGAAATATTGTATTAAATAATTGTTTTTGAATACCTGTGCGATTATATAATTCTGTTTCTGATATTATTTTGTATACATCAGCATCGCAGCTATGGGTTCGCTTGTCGCGGTAGGAAATTGAATCTCCAAGTTTTGCGCCGTTTTCATCTAACAGGACAAAGTCAACAGCCCATGTGTCTATTCCAATTGACTGCGGCGTTTTACCGTTTTCATGGCACTTGCGCAGCCCTGTTACAATCTCGTTAAATAGCGTTTCCAAATTCCAGCACAGGCTGCCATTGCGGTTTACAATACTGTTGGGAAAGCGGTGTACCTCTTCCGTATGAAATTTGCCGTCTTTTAACCAACCGGCTGCGCACCGTCCTGACGATGCGCCTATGTCTACAGCTAAATGGTACGGCATTGCAATTATTTATTTTGTAAACCTGACCGATAAAATATTGCCGCGGGGAAGGGAAATCAAAGCCGAAGTTTTGTCTTCGCATATTTCTACATCTTCCCATTTTGCATAACTGTTCTCGCTTGATCTCATTGCCGCGGCTTCCCGGATAATAAAATCATCAGGAAGTTTAATTTTTACGGTTCCCATATTTATTCCGCCTGAGCCTGTTGCGTATGTTGGGGTAAATAAAACCAGACTGATTGTATTGCCGTCTGCCGATACAAATGCAGTTGCTCTTGCGGTAATACCGTCTGCGCTGTCTAAAAAGGTGTTAAAGTTTCTTGTGCTTATATTGTCGCCGTCGCCTGTTCTTCCTGCAGCTGTAAGCCCAACGCGGAACATTTCTTTTGCAAATTTTGCATAATGGGAAATGCCGTAACCTCGCGGAAGAATTTCTCCGTCTACTGTATTAAACTGACCGTCTCCTATGTAGCTGTAAAAACGCTTTGCAGCCCACCAGATAAAAGCGCTTTCATCGTTTAATCGTATGCTAAGATCAACATCGTTCATTAATTTCCAGACATAATTCCAGGTTGAATCGTTAGGGTATCCGGAAGCGTTTCCGCTGTTAAAAAGATGTTCCGTCATCCAGACTTCTTTTGGATCTGTTGGATGATCCAGCGCTCTTGAATAACGGTTTAATCTGTCGCCGTATGTGTGCCGCCCGATTAAATCGATAACAGCTCTTGATTCTGCATTGCTCATTGCAGAGTCGTTTATGTTGGGATGATTTGCAGATTCTCCGTTCATTGTTAAAACAGTTGGTATTTCTCTGCCGCCGCCAAAACCTTTTACGCCTTCTGTAAAGCGGCCTGTTTGTATAAAGAAATTTCTCATATCTGCACCAGACCATAAACAGCCGTCATAATCTGCGGTATAATTCGGCTCGTTCTGTATCGATACTGCATAAATCGGCGCTCCATTATCATACATAATTTGAGCGAATGATTTTAAATAATTGGCATATTCCTGATAATATCTTGGCAGAAGCCTTCCGCTGCCGTGAATGGAATTATTGCTCTTCCATTCTTTTGGCGGTGTCCACGGACTTGCCAAAACATAACCATTATATTTGTTAACAATTTTTACGTTTTCGTAGTAATCCGGCCTGTCTCCGGATAAAAGGGTTTGCATCGTTATACTAATATCCGTATTAAAGGGCATTATCATTATTCGCAGTATATTTAGACCCAATCCGGTATCCGGATTAAACATTAGTTCAGTATCGCGCGTGTTGGTTCTGGGAAAATTACCCCATCCAACTTCCATACCGCCAAATCCCCGTACATACTGAAACCTTGTATTTGTATCTACAGTTAAAACAACATTTGAGTCAGTAAATTCCACTAATGATGGTTTTGATTTACAGGTTGTGAAAACCAAACCAATAGCCGCGATTAGGATAAAAATCCAGAATTTAGATAAATTATTGATTATACGCATAAATAATGATACCTCATAAATAACCGCATGTATATGGTTTATTTTTAACTGCTTGTCAAAGTTTCCCATAATTCATAAAATATAGGCATGCAAATAGACAAAAACCTAATCACCTATATGGAAGATTTGTCCTGCCTATCTCTTTCGGACGATGAAAAAAATCAAATGGCCGGCGATCTGCAAAAAATATTAAACGGTATTTCAAAACTTTTGGATTTAAATACCGATGGAATGTCTGCCGAAGTGCCTTACAATAATGTAAATATTTTTAGGGACGATGAAGTGCAGCCTTCTTTTGATAGAGAATTGATCTTAAAAAATGCTCCGGTTAAAAACGATGAGTATTTTATTGCGCCTAAAACTGTAGAATGAGGAATGAAAATGACAGCATTGGAAATAGCTGCGGCGATTAAAGCAAAAAAACTCAGCGTGCCAGAAGTTGTAGGCAGTTATATAGAAGAAATAGAAAAGAACGATAAACAATATAATGCTTTTTTGGCAGTTGCCAAAGAAAAAGCGCTTGTGCAGGCTAAGGAAGTGCAGGCGCGCATCGATAAAGGCGAAGATATATCTTTGTTAGCTGGAGTGCCGATCGCTTTAAAAGATAATATTTTAACAGAAGGGTTGGAAACCAACTGCGCTTCAAAAATGCTTGGCGGTTTTAAACCGGTGTATAACTCTGCAATTGTAGAAAAGCTTAAGAACGCAGGGCTTATTATAATTGGTAAAAATAATATGGATGAGTTTGCTCTTGGGGGTTCAAGCGAGACAGGCGCTTTCGGCGCTGTAAAAAACCCCTGGGATATTTCGCGCGTAGCAGGCGGCTCATCAGGTGGAAGCGCCGCAGCAGTTGCCGCTGGTGAAACGCCGCTTGCAATCGCTACTGATACGGGCGGCAGCATTCGCCAGCCGTCTTCGTTCTGCGGCATCACAGGGATTAAGCCGACCTACGGAGCAGTGTCAAGGTTTGGTATCGCCGCCGCCGCATCATCGTTGGATCAGGCTGGACCGATGGCGTGCACTATCGAAGACTGCGCCGCGCTGTTGTCGATTATTTCTGGACCTGACAATAGGGACAGCACCTGTAGTATTAAAGAGCCGTTTAAGTTTGATTTAACTACTACTGTTTCTGACAGCGCGGTAAAAGGTTTAAAAATTGGTTTAATGAGCAATTGTCCAAGCGCAGCTTACGAAGCTTACGGCGCAGTTCTTAATAACGAAGTAAAAGCTGCAGTTTCTGCGGCGGCGAAAGAGTTAGAGACAGCAGGCGCTGTTGTAGAAAGTTTTGAAATGCCGCTTATGGATTATTTTATTCCAACTTATCTTACTATTGCTTCAGCCGAAGTTTCTTCAAACTTTGCAAAGTATGACGGTCTTAAATATGGCTACCGAAGTCCAAATGCAAAAACACTTTCCGAAGTATACCGTTTATCCAGAGCTGAAGGTTTTGGTTTGGAAGTAAAACGCAGAATAATGTTTGGCTCTTTTGTGCTTTCGGCTGGGCAGTACGATATTTATTATAAAAAAGCATTACAGGCGCGTATGTTAATTAGAGACGCTTACAAAAAAATATTTGAACGCTTTGATTTAATTCTTTCTCCTGTTGCGCCAACTACAGCATTTGAGTTAGGAAAAAAAGTTGATGATCCAATGGATGTTTACATGGGAGATATATTTTTAGCTTCTGTAAATCTTGCAGGGCTTCCTGCGGCAGCTCTCCCTTGCGGATTTGATAAAAGTGGTCTGCCCATCGGCCTCCAATTAATTGGTAACGCATTCTGCGAAAGTAAAATAATTGATGCAGCGCGTGTATACCAAGGTTTGACAGATTTTCATACAAAAAAGCCAGGGGGTAAATAATTATGAGTTTTTTTATCTTGCATTCTTCTTGGCGTTCTTTGCGACCTTTGCGCCTTGGCGAGATTAAAGGGGTAAGTTTATGAGTTGGGAAACAGTCATCGGCCTCGAAGTCCACGCTGAACTTTCTACAAAGTCAAAAATCTTTTGCAGCTGCTCAACATCTTTTAGTAATGTTCCCAATTCCCATGTATGCCCTGGCTGCTCTGGAATGCCTGGCGCTCTGCCAGTGTTAAACAAATCAGTATTGGAATATGCAATGCGGCTTGGACTTGCTTTAAACTGCGAGATTACAAAGTACAGCAAGTTCGACCGTAAAAATTATTTTTATCCCGACATACCCAATGCGTATCAGATCTCGCAATTGTTTGCGCCGATATGCCGTGACGGTTATTTGGAAATAGATGTAGAAGGTAATAAAAAGAAAATCGGTATTCGACAGATACATATGGAAGAAGATGCAGGCAAACTGGTTCACGCCAAAGACGGCGCAAACATGGATTACAACCGCTGCGGAGTTCCGCTTTTAGAAATTGTTTCAAACCCGGATTTTTCTAATGCAGCGGAAGTTATCGCGTATCTGGAAAAATTGCGCGAAACTCTTTTGTATCTTGATATCTGCGACTGTAAAATGCAGGAAGGTTCCATCCGGGCGGACATTAATCTGTCTGTGCGCAAACCTGGAGAAGAACTTGGCATTCGCACCGAAACAAAAAACATGAATTCCTTTAAAGCAATTGTACGCGCAATTGACTATGAGCGCGAACGCCAGATAGAAGTACTGGAAGACGGCGGAAAACTTTTTCAGGAGACACGCCGCTGGGACGATGACAAGGGAATGTCTTACGGAATGCGTTCAAAAGAAAATGCGCAGGATTACCGTTATTTTCCGGACCCTGATTTACCGCCAATTAATATCGATGACAACTGGCTTAAGAGCATCAAAGAAAGTCTTCCTGAACTTGCGTATCAAAAACGTGAACGTTATATCCGCGATATGGGAATATCAGAATCTGCTGCAGTTGTTATAACTGTACACAAAAATATCTCTGATTTATTTGAAACTATTGCAAAGCAGAGTAATCAGCCTGTAGAAGCTGCGAATTTAATCACAGGCGAAATTATGCGATTAATGAATAATGCAAACGCACTACCTGAGGATCTTGTGATTGATGCAGGTAAGCTGGTAACGCTTGTTACTCTTGTTACAAGCGGAAAGATTAATCGAAGCGCTTACAAGGAAACAGTCGAAGCAGTTTTTACAAACAATATTGACCCAGAAAAATACATCGCCGAAAAAGGCTTAATGATGGTAAGCGACGACGGCGCGATTATTGATGCAGTAAAAGCAGTAATGGCAGAGAATGCAGATTCAGTAACAGATTACCGCGCCGGCAAAGAAAAAGTTTTTGGCTTTTTAATGGGAATGGTCATGAAAAAACTCGGCAAAGGCGGCAACCCGGAATTGGCAAAAGCAAAGTTGGAAGAAGCGCTAAAGGGGTAAAAAGCTTTATTAGATAGTTCCAACAGCATACAGTGGATAAACTTTTATTTTGTCATATATAGAAAAATTCTCCAAAGAAACACGTAAACCATAATCTAGTTGTTTTTCTTTTAAAAAAATATGCATGCTTTGCATTTTTCCTGTACTTCCGGATTTTACTTCTATTGGTGTAATTTTATCATTCCTTTGAATAACAAAATCAACTTCTGCATTGCTTTGAGCTTTCTCCCGTGACCAAAAATATAAATTATCCTGAAGAAAACAAGATGATGATTTTAGTAATTCCAAAGCGACAAATTGTTCTGCAATTGCACCCTTGTTTATCATAGAAATATCATTATTTAAAATTAAGTCTGATAATTCCAGGCCTGATAATCGCTGCAGAATTCCGGTATCCAGAAGAAAATATTTTTGTTTTTTATGATTAACCTCGCCGCCCAATGGTAATGCATTTGCTGATGAGTGAATAACTGGTATTAAAAGCCCGGCATTTTGGAGTAATTCCAGACCGTCTTTAACTTGACGATAATTTAATTGATCAACTTTGGAATAATTAAACTTTCCGCCGTTTTGAATAATCGCAGAATTAAACACCGTTGATATTTGTAAATCCGGAACACGTTTTTTATATTTAGAAAAATCCGATTTAAAGGATGTAATTAAATCGCTTAGTACTTTTTGAGAATTTATTATTTGCAAACCATGATTATTTTCGTTATTAACATACTCTGCTACGACAGCAGGCATTCCGCCAATAATAAGAAATTTTCTCAAATAATCCAGGCACTTTTTATGAAATATTTCCATTAATGGTTTTTCCGGAGAAGAAATGCATATTTCATTCCATAATGCTTCTTCATTGCATGCATTTAAAAATTCATTGTAAGAAAGAGGGTACATAAATATTGAGCTGATTCTGCCAACACCAAAAGACGGCAATGTTTCCAGTGCAAATTCCAAAAGCGAACCAGCTGCTATAACATGCAGTTCCTGGTAATTTTCATAAAAATACCTTAACGATCTAATAGCGTTTGGACAGCTTTGGATTTCGTCAAAAAAAACAAGTGTTTTCCCGGGGATTACCGGAGTTTTTAATAATACAGAAAGTTTTTCAATAATTTCTTTTGGGTTTAAATTACCATCAAAAAGACTATGAA
>Ga0123356_10004360_pt1 | contig 14630 bp, 10 predicted proteins | sample TergutEmb28metaG_2_FD_92546 | JGI IMG/M metagenome (GOLD analysis project Ga0123356, IMG submission 92546) | Embiratermes neotenicus P3 segment gut microbial communities from Petit-Saut dam, French Guiana - Emb289 P3 | ecosystem: Host-associated > Arthropoda: Insects > Digestive system > Gut ...
CGCGACCTTGTCCGTCTCGTGCCCGCGCGCGGATACGACGATGATCGGTGTCTCGTTGTGTTCGCGGATCCGGCGGGTGACCTCGACGCCGCCGAGGTCGGGTAAGCCGAGATCGAGAAGGATGACGCGAGGCCTGTACTCGAAGGCCGCAAGGATGCCCGCGGCGCCGTTCCCCGCGTGCAGGCAGTGGTACCCGTTCTGTGCGAGGGTGACTTGCAAGATCGCGCGCGTGTGCGGGTCGTCTTCGATCACGAGCACGACCGCGAGCTCGTTCATCGGTCGGGCGTCGCTTCCTGCCATGTTGAGGCGCGTCGTCCCACAGGCGGGATGGGTAGAGTAAAGGCGACGACGCCCCCGCCGCCGAGACGGTTCGTGAACCAGATTCGCCCTTGGTGCACTGTGACGATCGCCCGGCAGATCGTCAGCCCGAGGCCGGCTCCGCCTTCCCGCGCGTTGCGGGCCCGGTAGAGGCGGTCGAAGATTCGTGTCTCGTCGCCGGGCGGCACTCCTGGACCCCGGTCGGCCACTTCGACCAGCACGAAGCGCCCATCGACGCGGACATGGATGTCGATCGGCGAATCGGGACCGCCGTGGAGCAGCGCGTTCTCCACCAAGTTGACGATGACCTGCTCGATTAGGATCGGGTCGAAAACGAGCAGCGGGATCCCCTCGGGCACGTGCGTCTGCACCCGCCGGCCTGCGAGCGCTGGCTCGAGGTGCACGAGGGCCGAGCCGATCGCCTCGTCGAGCGCTTGCAGCATCGGCGTTGCCACGATCCATCCCGATTCGAGGCGCGTCATCTCGAGCAGATTGCGCACAAGGCGGTTCAGCCGTTTGGCCTCGTTGGCGAGCATATGCGAGAGGTGTTGGCGCATCTCGGGTGACACGCCTTCCTCGCAAAGCATCGCGCTTGCGCCCACGAGCGCCGTCAGCGGAGTCCGTAGGTCGTGCGACAGGGCGCTGAGTAGCGCGTTGCGCAGCCGTTCGACCTCCACTTGATGCGCTGCGCGCTGCGCCTGCCGTCGCAAAAGCTCGGCGAGAACGCTGGCTACGCCCGCCACAGCGACCATGAGCACCAGCGTGACCGAATCCTTCGCGCCCGGAACCGCGAACGCCAGCACCGGCGGCACAAAAATGTAATCGAATACTAAAAGACCGGCGATACCGGTGAAGACCGCGGGGCCCAGTCCGAAGCCGGCCGTGACCAGGAGAACCCCCAGCGGGAACACCATCACGAACGCCGCGGTCTCGACCAGCGGCTTGCCCGCGACCGAAAATGACGTGATGAGGGCGATCACCAGGGCCCCGGCCCCATATCCGCGCAGGCTCGATGATCTGAACGGGAGCTGGGCGCCGAGCGCGGCGCTTGGGGTAAGGTCCCGAGAAGCCTGCGTGTGACCGGTCACGGTGACCGAATGTTGGCTGCCGAACGTTTTCCCACGGTTTCGCCACGTAAATGATCGCGCCTTGTCGTGACGTGCCGCGCGTTAATCTTCAGCCGCGACGAAAAATCGTCAATCCTTAGCGGAATCCAGCGGATGCACCCCCGGCAGGTCGGCAAAGAACGGCACGAGGCGCGCCCATGATTCCTCGAGATACTCCGGCATGACGCGCGCGCCGGCGATGACCGGCATGAAATTCGCGTCGCCCGCCCAGCGGGGGACGACGTGCGCGTGCAGATGCTCTTCGACACCGGCGCCGCCCGCCTTGCCGAGATTCACGCCGAGATTGAATCCCTCGGCTCGCGTCGCGCGCTTCAGCCGGTGCGTCGCGTCGCGCACGAGACGCATCGTCGCGTCGTACTCCTCGCCCGGCAGGTCGTCGAGCGACGACGTGTGCCGCCGCGGCGCGACGAGCAGATGCGAGGCCGCAAAGGGATAACGATTCAGGCAGACGAGCGCGTTCGGCTGAACGACGAGGACGAGGTTCTTGCGGAATGCCTCGGGCGGGGCCGCCGCGTATTCGCAGAAAAAGCACGCGCCGCTCTTCTGCCCCAGGATGTACTCCATGCGCCACGGCGCCCAGAGACGATCGGTCATCGCGCCATGATAGCGGCGCGTCGTGCCCGATGCCTGGCGCGTCGTGCCGGACGCCCGATGCGTCGTGCTCGATGCCTGGCGCGTCGTGCCCGATGCCCGGCGCGTAATGCCGGACGGCTAGCACGCATTGCCGGACGGCTAGCACGCATTGTCGGACGCCCGGTGCGTAATGCCGGACGCCTAGCACGCCTTGCCAGACACCTGGCACGCAGTGCCGGATGCCTAACACGCCGTGCCGGATGCCTCGCGCGGCATTCCGAGCGTCCGGAACGCAGATGCACGCCGCAAGACGCCGCGTTTACGCTGCACCTCCTGGTCACGCCCATGCTGGGCACACAAAGAGAAGCGGGCGAGCCGCTCTTGGCGACTCGCCCGCTCCCTATCGAGACGGCGCAAGAAAGCGCGCGGCCCCCAAGGTCAGTCGACCTTGTCCTCTTCGTCTTTCTTCTCGGCCTTGACGGCTTTTTCGGCTTTGTCAGCCTTCTCGGCCTTCTCTCCGCTGAAGCCGGCGAGCTTGTCGCCGAGCTTCTGCTTGATGAGCTCTCCGATCGTCCCGCCCACGGCCTCCGCCGACGCGCTCTTCTTCGAAGACTTCGTGGCGCGCGGCGACGGCTTGGCCTCGGCCGCCGACGGCGCCGGGGCGCTCTCGGCGCCACGTCGCATCGACAGCGTGATCCGCCGCTCTTGCGTGTCGATGTTCGCGATCTCGGCCTCGAGCTCGTCACCGGTGCGAAGGGCCTTCTCCTTGCCGCCTTCGTCTTTGGGGAGGACGAGGTCGTTTTGGGGGATGAGGCCTTCGATGCCGTCACGCACGTGCACGAAGACGCCGTAGTCGACGAGGCTCAGCACCTTGCACTTGACGCTCTTGCCCGGCGGAAGCTCGGTGAAGATCGTCGGCCAGGGGTCGTCCCAAAGCTGCTTGACACCCAGGCTGACCTTCTTTTCGTCGTGGTTGATGCTGAGGATGATCGCCTCGACGTCGTCGCCCTTCTTGTAAAGGTCGCTCGGATTGTTGACCTTGGCCGTCCACGAGATGTCGCTCTTGTGGACCATGCCGTCGACGCCCTCTTCGATCCCGATGAAGACACCGTAGTCGGTGATACTCCGAACCTTTCCGGCGATCTTGTCACCAGGCTTGTACTTCTCGGTGAAGATCGTCCAGGGATCCGGCTCGAGCTGCTTCAAACCGAGGCTGATTCGCTTGCTCTTCGCGTCGACCTCGAGCACCTGGCATTCAAGTTCCTGGCCGATTTCAAGGAGCTTGCTCGGATGTTTGACCTTCTTCGTCCACGACATTTCGCTCACGTGGACCAGGCCCTCGACGCCCGGCTCGAGCTCGATGAACGCGCCGTAGTCGGTGATCGACTGGACCTTGCCGCGCACCTTCTTGCCCGGCGGGAACGCCTCTTCGGCGTGACTCCACGGATCTTCTTGCGTCTGCTTCAGGCCGAGCGAAACGCGCTCGGTCTCCGGGTTGTACTTGAGGACGCGAACGGTCACCTCGTCGCCGACCTGAAACAGCTCGGACGGGTGGTTGACGCGGCCCCAGCTCATGTCGGTGATGTGGAGGAGGCCGTCGATGCCGCCGAGATCGACGAATGCGCCGTACTCGGTGATGTTCTTGATGACGCCGCGGACGACCTTTCCTTCTTCGAGCGTCTCGAGGGTCTTGGTCTTCTGCTCGTCGCGTTCCTTCTCGAGAAGGACGCGGCGCGAAAGCACGATATTTCCGCGCTTTTTGTTGAACTTGATGACTTTGAACTGGTAGGTCTGCCCGATCAGCTTGTCCAAGTTGCGGATGGGTCGCAGGTCGACCTGAGACCCGGGCAAGAACGCCTTCACCCCTCCGCGGATCGTGACGGAAAGCCCGCCCTTCACGCGCTGACTGATCGTGCCTTCGATGAGCTCGTCGCGCTCGCACGCCGCCGAGATCTCATCCCAGACCTTCATCTTGTCCGCTTTCTCTTTCGAAAGCGTCACGAGGCCGTCGTCGTTCTCCCGGCTCTCGATGTAAACATCGACTTCGTCTCCGGCCTTGACGGTCGTCTGGCCTTGCGCGTCGGCGAACTCGGAGAGCGCGATGATGCCCTCGCTCTTGCCGCCGATGTCGATGATGACGTTGTCGCGCTGGACGGCGACCACCGTCCCTTTGACGATTTCGCCTTCTTTGCCAAAATCACCAGCGCTTATGCTGGCTTCGAAAAGGCTCGCGAACGTGTCGCCGCGCGCGGCCTGCTCCGTTGTTTTGCCTGCGGGGCCCAGGGCTGTGGTGGTTTGGTTCGACATGGGTTGCGAAAAGACCTCGGCGGTCCGCGGTGCGTGCGAGCACGCGTGGGTGGTTGAAACCTGAGTGAATTTCGGGTCGCACCGGCCAGAGGGCGGACCAAAGCCCTGGACACAATGCGATTTCCGGACTTGGCCATGTAGCGCTCGCAGCCCCCCATGTCAAAGGGCCCCCGACCCCCCGGCTGGCCTCGCCGGACCTCCGCCGTCGGGCGCCTCGGCGGTGTTGCCGCTCCGTCGCGACGAGAATCCGGGCGGTTCTGCGGCGCTACGGAGGGCCGCAAGCAGCTCGGCGGGAAGCGGAAGCGAAAGGACGACATCGGTCGCGGCGTCTCTTCCAGCGGATGTGACCACGAGCCCGGCGAGCCACGCGAGCCCGTCCGGGCGCTTGCGGGCGATGGCGGCGACGGCGTCGCGCATGACCGCGCGAGAGGCCGCGGCGGCGCCCGCGTCGGCATAGGTGAAGACCGCGCCGACAGAAGGAATCTCGCTCTCGGGATGGCCTTCGCGCCCGCCCAGCGTGACGTCGACTTCGCGAAGCTTCCGCCCGATGGGGGCGAGCGCGCTCGCACCCCGAAGGAAGGGAACGTGCGCGCCGAGAGACGGCCCGTCGATCCGGAGCTGCGCGAGGGCCTCCTCGTCGAAAAGCACGGGCGGCCGCGCCTCGGCCCTGGCAAACGTGTCGCGCGTTCGCGTCGCCTCGCGCCCCGAAGCGATGACCCAGGCGCGACCGGGAAGCTCGAACAGCGACGCTTCGAAGGCGTCTGGCTCGACTCGTTCGCCCGGTCCCGAAACGCCGCCGGATGCTTCGGCTTCCGCGCCCTCGGCGGTCGACGTGCGCACGAGCTCGCGCACGCGCCCGGGCGGGCCTGGGCTCCACAAACGATGGCCGGCGGTGTCGACCAGCGCCTCCGGGTCGATGTCGGCGCGGACGCCGACGATTGCGACGAGCAGGTCGCCGCTGTCGAACGGCTCGCCCGGCAGAGGACGCAACCCGCAGACCACCTCATCGGCGTCTTCGACCGCGTCGAGAGCATGAATCGCGGCCGCCATCGGGCTCCGAAGGCGCGCGAGCGCCAGCGCCTTGCGCAGGAGCGGCCCGTAGAGCGGATCGGCCTCGAGCAGCCGGGGGTGGAACGCGAGCAGAATCGGCGGCGCCGGGCGGAACGCGTCGGCCCACGACGGCTCGGGGGGGGCGGCTGGCGAAGGCGCTTTCGGGCGCGCGCCGGCGACGCAGCCGCCCGCGACGATGCCCGCGAACGCGAGCGCCCGCGCCGTGCGCCTCACGCGCCCGACTCGTGCGTCCATGCGCGGACGCGCGCGACCATTTGCGCGACCGTTTGGTCGATCGTCCGATCCGAGTTGTCGACGAGCACCGCATCGGGCGCCTGGCGCAAAGGCGCCACGTCGCGGCTCGTGTCTTGGTCGTCGCGCCGCCGGACGTCGTCGAGCGTTTGCTCGAAGGTGACCGCCGTGCCCCGGGCGGTGAGCTCGTCGAAGCGACGCCGCGCGCGGACCTCGGGCCGCGCGGTGAGAAAGAACTTCACTTCCGCGTCGGGGAAGACGACGGTCCCGATGTCGCGCCCTTCGAGGACGACGCCGCCTCCCTGGCCGGCCTGCCGCTGCAGGTCGAGTAGCGCCGCACGCACTTCGGGGTGGGCCGAGACCCGGCTCGCGCCCATCCCAATCGCGGGGCTGCGGATCGCGCGGCTGATGTCTTCGCCGTCGAGCGCGACGTACACCGTGCCATCGTGCTCTGCGCGGCCGAGATCGAGCCCGCGGCGCGCGACGAGCGCGCGTGCGACGGCGCCGAGGGCTGGGCCGTCGTCCCACGAGACGCCGCCCCGCTCGGCCGCGAGCGCGACGGCTCGGTACATCGCCCCGGTGTCGACCAGCACGAACCCGAGCGCATCGGCGAGCCGTCGCGCCACCGTGCTCTTGCCCGCGCCCGCGGGCCCGTCGATGGCGACGATCGGTCGAGAACGCGGCGGTTCGGTCACGCGCGAAACCTATAGCACCGACCCGTTCCTCAGCTCTCGACGTCGATCCGCGCCCCAAGAGCCCGCAGCGTGGCGACGAACTTCGGGTATCTCACGGCGATCGCTTCCGCTCGATGAACGCGCGATGGGGCCGACGGCCCGCCCGCGCCGAGCGCGAGGATCGTCGCCGTCATGGCGAGCGCCGCGTCACCGCGCGCGTCGACCTCGGCGGCGGCGAGAGGGCCGTCGCGGCCGGTGACGTCGATTCCGCCCGCGAAACTGGAACACGACACGCCGAACGCGGCGAGCAGCGCCGCGATGTCGCCGAGCGAGGGACCATCGCCCGCCGCGCCGGCCGGGGGCGCCCACGGCGCGCCGGCGCCGGCGTCGCGCACCCGCGTCGTGCCCGCCGCGCGAGACGCGAGCGCGCAGACGAGCGGCACGTCGCAGGTCGCGCGCGCAACCATCTCGCCGCCGGCTTGCACGGCGCGGAGGGGCGCGAACCACGCGTGCACGGTGGCGACCGGCTCACCATGGCGCTCGCCGTGCGCTTCGACATCGAGCCCCGCTCCCATGTCCCGCGCGATCTCGAGGAACCCGGCGCGGGTCCGGTTGACGCCGACGTCGCGCGCGTCGACGCGCGACCCCGGCACGACCTGCGCGGCTGCAACCAGGGCCGCGGCGGCCGCCAGGTCCCCCGGGACGTGCACCTCGAGAGCGGGCAGCTTCCCGTCCCACCGCCGCGGGTCGAGCTCGATGACCGGCCCCACCGTTCGAATCGGAACGCCGCGCGCATCGAGCGCCCGCTCGAGGTGGTCACGCGACACGGCGGGCTCGCGGTACCTCGTGACGGACGACGCGAAGAGCCCCGACAAGAGGACCGCGTCTTTCAGGTCTGGATCGCCGGCCTGGCTGTCGACCTCGATCGCACCGAGGCGACGGCCGTCGGGCAGCGGTCCGACCGCAAAGCCGCCCGGCGCCGGCGTTGCGGCGGCACCGCGAGCCCGCAGCGCCTGGAGAATGGCAGCGGTCCGCGCGTCGTCGGGCTCCGCGGCGAGCTCTGTCCGAAACGGCTGCCCCGCGAGCAGGCCGCACAAGCATCGCCGCGCGGCGTGCCCGCCGGCGCAGTCGACGACGCGCTCGGGCGCGCGAAGCCCGTGCAGCCCCGTCCCGCGGACGACGACGGCGCCCTCGGCGTCGATCTCGACGCTGGCGCCGAGCGCGCGCGCCGCCGCCATCGCTGCCGCGGTGTCCGGCGCCCGCGCAGCAGCCACGATGCGCGATTCACCCTCGGCCAGAGCGGCGAGAAGAACGGCGCCGAGGCCCAGGCGGTCGTCGCGCGGCACCGGCGCGCTCCCGCGGAGCGGGCGATCGGCCGGGTGCACGACGAGCGTCGTCATCGAGGCTCTGCGAGCTGTGGCAAAAAGCGAGGCGCCATCGCCACGAGCGCGTGCAGCGTGTGGTCGTCGAGCGCGAACGAGCAGTGAAGGTCGCGCGCCTGCGCTTTGACGTCGAGTCCCTCGAGATGAACGCCCCCGAGCAACGGGCCGAGCCGGCGCACCCAGCCACCGAGCGACTGGAGCTCTTCGCCCGCGGTCGCGGCTTCGGCCTCGGTCGGATACGTGAGCGTTCCGGCGACGTTCAGCCCGGGCGACGCGAAGTTCGCGCTGATGCGTGCAGCCTGCAGATGCTGCACCCACGGCAAACGCGAAGACCCGACCGTGGCCGACGCGACCGGATCGGTTTGCAGATCGGCGGCGACGACGAGCTGCGCGCCCGGGGTGGCGAGCGTCTCGCTCATCCACGGTGGAATCTGGCGCGCCTCGTGCGGATCGGCGAGGCGATCGAGCGTACGGTGGATGCCGTCGGCGCTGCCCGAAAGGAGCGTGTGCGCGGTGAGCGGCACGTAGGTCGTGCGGTCTGCCGCGTGTGTGACGAAACCGCCGTACACGCTCGCCACGATCGGCGCGCCGGTGGGGCTATGCGTCGCCGCCGCGAGCTTGGCAGCGTCGAACCGGCCGACCATGACCGTCACCCACGCGGCGGGCGTGCCCCCGTAAACGCCGACCACGACGCGGTCGACGTCGCGCGACGGGACGAATCCCGCGTCTTCGCCGATCGGTGCGGTCGTGGCAGCGAGCCGCGCGAGCGTGGGGCCGAGCTCCGCGTTCGCGTGCGCCGCACGCGCGTCGAGGCTCCCGACGAGCACCGGGCCGGCCGGCAGCAGGGCAACCGGATCGGCGTCGATGTCGAACTTCGCCGGGGTCACGCTGCCCCCCTTGCACGAGACGAGCCCGGCCAGGCACAGCGCAGCCGGCACGACGATCCGCATCATGACTGCGGGCGAGGCTACACGCTCAAGGTGCAGGGTACGAGCCGAGCAACTTGAACGAGCGTGTCAGGCGCTTCACTTCTTCGAAGGCCATGACGAGCGGTCGGTCGGTGAAATGACCGACCGCCTCGCCGAAGAAAACATAACTCCAGGCCTCGTTGCGCGACGGATGACTATGGATCTTCGCTAGCGGAATCCCGCGTTCGGCGAAGGCCCCGATGACGTCGACCAGCGCGCCAGGCCCGTCGCGCAGCGTGAACCCGAACGACGTGAGCTCGCGGCCCGTGCGCCCCGATGGGCGCATGCCGAGCACCGCGGCGCGCATGCGCTGGCCTCCGGCGTCGAGAAGGCCGCGGCGTGCGACGGTCAGACCGGCGTCGATAGCCGTCGCCTCGAGCGCGAGCGCGGCCGACCCGCCGTCTTCGCGCGCGACCAGGCAGGCGGCGAGGGCCGACCGCGCTTCGACGTGCGACGCGCGCGGCAAGACATCGCCGAGAACGCGCCGGCAGCCGGCGAGGTCGGGCGCGGTTCCGTGCACGCGATCGATGCCGTCGAGGGCGCCGGATCGGTTGGCGACGACGAGGTCGACCGGGATCTCGAGGACCTCGACGACGCGCAGATCCGAGGCGAGCAGCGCCGACAGCGTGGCGTACACCGGCCCGCCGTCGGTTGTTTCGAGCGGAGCGACCGCAAAGTCCGCGCGGCGGCGCGACACGGCGTCGAGCGCCTCGGCAGCGCTCTCGACCAGCGTCGTCGCTGCGGATGCCGTACCGAAGCGCCCGCGAGCCGCGGCGTGCGCCGGGCCCCCGTCGTCGCCGGCGACGGCCACTTTCGTGGGCAGCTCGAGCGCGAGGCACTCCGCGTACACGGTGCCGAGCACGCGCCGGAGCGGCTCGGCAGGCATGTCGCCCGGCGAGCGGGACACCAGCGCCTCGAGAGCCGTGCGGTCGGTTAGCGGCAGGACCGGCGCTTGGTCCCGCCGCAGCTCACCGATTCGTCGCGCCGCGCGGGCGCGCTCGTCCAGGAGAGCGACCAGCCGGGCGTCGACCTGCGCCATCTGGCGCCGGAGTTCGTCGATTTCGAGCGTCGTCTCTGCCACGAGAAAAAGGCTAGCCCTCACCGGGGGAGCTGTCACATGGGCGAGCGCTCGGTGGGGCTCGCTCTCGAATGCCGGGGAACATCCGGCGAGTGGCATTACGCTACTGCGGCGTGAGCCTGTCTCGAACCGCGCCGATGGTTCTCGAGGAGCTGCCCGCCCTCCGCGACAAGTACGCGCAAATGCGGGCGATGCGTTTGGCGCACGCGGCCGGCGACGAGCAACCTCACGAGGTGCGCAAAGCGATGGCCGACCTGGCCCTGCGCTTTCCAGGCGCGCTCCGCGAGATAGACGAGCTCGAGCTCACCGAAATCGAGTGGCGAATCGAGCGCCTCGGAGCCGCGCTCAGCGGGGCCATCGACGTCGAGCCCTGGATGGAGGCCATGGCCCTCTTTCACCGTTTGGCTCGGGGAGCGCTCTGCGCCAAGCGTTGGCTGTCCGGGCGGCGCGTCGTAACCCCTGAGGTGGCAACGTCTTTCCGAGCCGATGCCGCCGAGCTCGCGTTCCCAAATGAAGCGCTCGATTGGGAAAGCCACCTCGGCGCCGTGGCGGCGCCTCCCGCTGGGCGCGTGACCCAGCTCGTTTACGAACGCATGGCGGTGCGGCTCGCCATCACCGCAGAAGAAGCGCGCTCGCTCGTCTTCCCCGAACGACGCCGGCCGTGAAAGGCCTAGAGGGCGCGGATTACGACGACGTCGACGAAGCGGGCGCGCTCGACGCGGGCGCGGCGGGCGCCGTCGACGCTTTGGTGTCGCTCGCTTTGGTGTCGCTCTTGGTGCTGCTTGCACCGTCACCGGAGGCGTCGGGCGCCGACTTCGCGTCACCCGCCACTTCTTTGGCCGCCGGCTTCGCAGACGAGTAAAGGTCCGAGTACCAGCCGCCACCCTTGAGAATGAAGTTCGTGCCGCCGCTGATGAGGCGATGGGCGGTGCTAGCCGCGCACTTCGGGCACACCTCGGTCGGCGCTTCCGTAATGCGTTGCAATTGCTCCCATTGGTGCCCGCAACTGGCGCAGGCGTACTCGTAGGTCGGCATGATGTTTATCGAGTATGGCTGGACTGGCACTGTGTCAAGGTAAGTGCCAGGCAGCCTCGGCGAACGAGAAGAGCAGCGTACCCGACCCGTGCTTCGTTGTGAACCGCCGCATTGTTGGAACAGCCACCGCCGCGGTCGTAAGGTCAGAACGTTACGCTTGGGGCTTGAACTGAACGCGCGAAGGGCGATACAGGTGATCCGTCGGCCTGACCAGATGTGAAGTGACAAGATGCTCGAGGGTTGCCTCGGGCGGCAGGCGAGTCAGCCCGGCGATTCCCCCCACCTCGGCCCGTCTTCCAAAGCGGGCCATGCGAGCGATTGGATGAAGATCAAGAAGCTCGAGCTCGTCGGCTTCAAGTCGTTCGTGGACCGGACGGTCCTTCATTTCGACCACGACGTCCTCGGCATCGTCGGCCCCAACGGTTGTGGAAAGTCGAACATCGTCGACGCCATCCGCTGGTGTATGGGTGAGCAGAGCGCCCGGCACCTGCGTGGCCGCTCGATGGACGACGTGATTTTCAGCGGCAGCGAGACGCGCACGCCGCATGATTTCGCCGAGGTCACCCTCACGTTCGAAAACGACGTGCCCTCCGAGCTGCCGCTCGAATACCGGGACTACGCCGAGATCGCCGTGACGCGCCGCCTCCATCGCTCCGGCGAGAGCGAGTACCTCGTGAACCGCACGCCCGTGCGCTTGCGCGACGTCACCGACCTGTTTCTCGGCACCGGCGCGGGCACGAAAGCGTACTCGATCGTCGAGCAGGGCAAAGTGGGGCTCATCGTGAGCGCCAAGCCCGAGGAACGGCGGCTGCTCATCGAAGAGGCCGCGGGCATCACGAAGTTCAAAGCGCGAAAGAAGCAGGCCGAAAAAAAGATGGAGCTCACGCAGCAGAATCTCCTGCGCGTGGGCGATCTCGTGGCCGAAATCGATCGGAGCCTCGCGTCGCTCAAACGCCAGGCCGCGAAGGCCGAGCGCTACGTGGCCTACCGCAACGAGGTCGACGACCTGCAGCTGCACGAAGCCTCACACCGCTATCTCGAGCTCGCCGGTTGGATCAAGCTCGAGACGTCGGAGGTCGAACAGGGTCTCGAAGCCCACGAGCGGGCGCGCACCGAGCTGGCGGCGGCCGACGGGGCGCTCGAAAGCACGCGCCACGAGGTGCACGAGGCCGAAGCGCGCGTCGACGCCGCGCAAAATCAGACGTTTGCCGCCGACAACGCGTTGCGCGCCGAAGAAGTCGCCATCGACCGCGCGCGCGACCGCCTCACGGCGCTCTCGGAGCGCGAGGCGCAAGCCGCCGGCGAGCAGGGCGAGATGGCGGCGCAGGCCGCGCGCCTCGCCGCCGAGCGCGAGGTCATCGGGCGAGAGCTCGCGTCGCTGTCGGAAGCCGAGAGCGCCGAGGCGGCGCGGCTCGCCGCACTCGAAGCGACATTTGCAGACTTCACGGGCGCCCACCGGGTCGCCGACGCCCGCGTTCAGGAGCGCCGCCTGGCGATTGCGGCCGCCCAAACGGAGATCGCCCGCGCCGAGGCGAAGCTCGGTGGGTTCGAGCGCCGGCAGAACGAGATGATCGCGCGCCGCGAGCGCGTCCGGATGGAGCGCGCAGCGCTCGACGGGGCGCGCGCCGAGATCGACGCACGCGCGCGCGCGCTGGCCTGCTCGCTCGAGGCGCTTCGCGACGGGCGGCTCACGACCGCTGCAGAAAAAGAAGCGCTCGAACGGCGGCTCCGCGAGCTGAAAGAGCAGATCATCGGGCACGAACGGGCGCTCGAAGCGACCAAGACCGAGCTCGGGGCGAAACGCTCTCGGCACGGTGCGCTGCGCGAAATGCACGCGCGCCTCGAAGGCGTGGGGGCGGGGACGAAAGCGCTCGTCGCGACGCGCGACGCGACGGTCGTCGGTCTGGTCGCCGACCGAATCGAAGCTCCGCCCGAGATGACCCAAGCTCTCGCCGGTCTGCTCGGCACGCGCTTGCAAGACGTCGTCGTCCGCGATCCCGAGCGCGCCATGGCGCTGCTCGAAGATCTGGCCGAACGTCGCAAGGGCCGGGCGTCGGTCGTTCCAGAGCGCCCGGCGTTCATCGCGGGTGTCTGCGAGCCGCTACCGCCCGGCGATGGTGTCGTTGCGCGACTGGCCGACGTCCTCCGGTACGCGCCCGACGACGAAGCGCTCGTGCGCGCCGTCGTTGGCGACGCGCTCGTCGTGCGTGACGTGGCGGCCGCGGCGGAGCTGCGGCGCGCCGGCGTGCGGGTGGTTTTGGTCACGCCGAACGGGTGCGTTTTGCACCCGGACGGTCATGTCGAGGGCGGGCAGGGCGACGAGCTCGCGGCCGGGATGCTCGAGACGAAGCGCGAGGCGCGGGAGCTCCTTCGCGACATCGAGCAGCTCGATACGCTCGCCACCCGTCAGCTCGAAACGCTGCAGGCGGCGCGGCGCGACATCGCCCAGACGACCGCCGCGCTGGAGACCGCGCGGCAAGAAGCCCATGCCCGCGAGCTCGCGCTCGTGACGACCGAGAAAGACCTGCAAAAGGCCGAGGGGCAGCTCGAGGCCGCGGTCCGGCGGCTGCAGGCGCTCGCGGCTGAAGAGGGCGAGCTGTCGAAGACGATCGACGAGGCCGCGGCAGAACGCGAAGAAGTCGCCTCGGGCTTGCGCGACGCACAGGCGCGCGTCGATGCGGCGACCGCCGAGCTTGGCGACGCCGAGGCAGCCCTGGCCGAGGCGCGCGACCGGCTCGACGCGCAACGGCAGCTCCTCACGGCGGCGAAAGTGGCCATTGCCGGCACGCGCGAGAAGCTCGCCGCCGCGCGGGGGACCGAGTCTCGTCTGGCCCGGAGCTCGGGCGAGCTCGAGACGCGCGCGGCGCGCATCGAAGACGAGCTTGTCGAGAACGCGCGCCAGTTCGGGGAGACGTCGGGGCAGCTCGCGGGTCACAAAGAAAAGCTCCTCGAGGCTCTCGACGTCGCGGCCCGCGCGCACGAATCGATGGCGCGCGAGCGCCAGGTTTTCGAGACGCTGCGCGCGGGTCTGCTCGAACGCGAAACCGCCGTGCGCGACTTGCGCGCTCGCGCCGACGCCGCGCGCGACGCGCTCCAGGCACACGAGATGGCGCTGCGCGAAAAAGAGCTCGCCATGGAGCACCTGCTCGCCGGCGTGAGCGACAAGTTCCGCGGTCTCGATTTGCGGCGCGTCGTCGGTGACCACCACATGCGTCCTCCGCCGGACGAGGTCTCGCGCGCGCGCATCGACGAGCTCGTGAAGCTCATCGAGCGAATGGGGAGCGTGAACCTCGACGCGATGCGCGAGCACGCCGAGGCCGAAGAGCGCTTCGCGTTCTACACGACGCAAAAGGCAGACCTCGAAAAGGCGCTCTTCGACCTCGAACGCGCCATCCAGCAGATGAACCGCGAGTCACGCCGGCTCTTCGAAGAGACGTTCGAGGCCGTCAACGCGCGCTTCCGCGAGATCTTCCCGCGCATGTTCCGCGGCGGCCGCGGCGAGCTTCGCATGACGAGCCCCGAAGATCTGCTCGAGACCGGGATCGACATCGTGGCTCAGCCGCCGGGCAAGAAGCTCGCGAGCATCGAGCTGATGAGCGGCGGAGAGAAAGCGCTGACGGCGGTGAGCCTCATCTTCGCCATTTTCCAGATCAAGCCGTCGCCCTTCTGCATCCTCGACGAGGTCGACGCGCCGCTCGATGAGGCAAACGTCGCCCGGTACAACGAGACGGTTCGGTCGATGACCGACCGGTCGCAGTTCATCCTCATCACGCACGTGAAGCGCACCATGCAGATGGTGGACGTGCTCTACGGCGTCACGATGCCGGAGCCGGGCGTGTCGAAGATCGTCAGCGTGAAGATCAACG
>Ga0123356_10004361_pt1 | contig 14630 bp, 14 predicted proteins | sample TergutEmb28metaG_2_FD_92546 | JGI IMG/M metagenome (GOLD analysis project Ga0123356, IMG submission 92546) | Embiratermes neotenicus P3 segment gut microbial communities from Petit-Saut dam, French Guiana - Emb289 P3 | ecosystem: Host-associated > Arthropoda: Insects > Digestive system > Gut ...
GAAAATTCGCTACGATGAAATTGTCCGTGAAGATTTGCCAATTACAAAACGATTTAATAAAGAAGCATACCAGCGATTTATTAAAATTGCTAAAATTAGCAATGTGCTTAAAAGTGATGCAATCCTGACAAACTTAAATTGCGCAGGATATGTAAACGATAAACTTTGTTTTACAAATGCTGGAGCGTTATTCTTTAGAAAGAATGATGAAGATGTTTTATTCCGTCATGCAGGAGTAGTTTGCGCTCTGTATAAAGGAACTGACAAAGCAATTATTTTGGATGCCAAAGAATTAAACGGCGATATTATTAGTAATATTGATGATGCGATCGTATTCCTAAAAAAACATCTGCGTATTAGTTATAAAATTGAGAAATTGCGGCGGGAAAATATACTCGAACTTCCTGAAGATGCTCTTCGTGAAGCTGTAGTCAATGCAGTTTGCCACAGAGACTACTTTGAAAAAGGCGCACGAGTTATGGTAGAAATCTTCGATGACCGCGTAGATATTGTAAACCCGGGCGGAGTTTGTAAAGGTATCACTCGTGAAAATTTTGGAAAGATTAGTATAACCCGTAATTCCAATATTGCCAGTCTACTTCATCGCATTGATTATATCGAGCAGATGGGAACAGGCATCATGCGTATAAAAAAAGCTGCAAAAGACGCAAAAGTTGCAACGCCTAAATTTGAACTAAACGACTTTTTCAGAGTTACCTTTAATAGGGATAATTCCCAATCGGTCACAAGCGATAGCCAATCGGCTGCCAAGCGGTCGCCAAGCGGTCGCCAAGCGGTCGCCAAGCGGTCGGAACATCCAGTTAAAAATGATAAAAAACAGGCTGTTATCTTATTTCTTAAAAAACATGATCAAGTAAGAGCTCCTGAATTACTTAGCGTACTTGATCTTAGCGATGGTCGTATTAGAGCTTTACTACGTGACATGGTAAATGATGGAACAATTGAAAAAATTGGTAATCATAGATACGCATATTATATTCTTAAAACATGAAAATCTTACAAATCACCGAAAATAAAGAACAATACATGGATTTATTACTCATTGCTGATGAACAGGAAAACATGATTAAAAAATATCTTGGCAGAGGAGATTTATTTGCGCTGTATGATGATGCTTTAAAAACTGTCGCTGTTGTTACAAAAGAAAATAACGATACATACGAGATAAAGAATATCGCTACTTACGAAAAATATCGAGGTAAAGGATATGGCGGTCGTATGATTAAACATATAATTCAGCATTATAAAAATCGATGTAAAGTTTTAATAGTTGGCACTGGAGAAAATGAAAAGATATTATCATTTTATAAAAACCTTGGGTTTACGTATTCCCATACGATTAAGGATTCTTTTATTGACAATTATGATCATGCAATGTTTGAGGATGGAGTGCAGCTTAGGGATATGATTTATTTGAAGATGGAGTTTTAGAAGGGTTTTCTGGGTGAGTGAGTTTAATTATGGCGAATTCGTCACAATTAAAGCAGTGCGTTCATAATTGGGTTAGCCAAATAACCCTTTAGGATTTGGGCTAGTTTCAAATGTATGTCAAATATAAGCTGTATTTGCTATCTGAGGAAGAGATTATTGATATTTTGGGATTAGCAAAGGATGAGGTGGATTGAAGGATTTGAATTATTATGATAGAATTATACAAAATGATGTTTATTTTACAGTTATGGCTAGAGACAAGAAAACAACTATAAAATAAATAGATTATCCTGATTATTTAAAGAAAGGAATAAAAGATGAGTTTAGCCTTACAAAATATGCAGCCCCCTCTTCCCTCTTTTTTTACCAGATATATTAAAAGTGAACCATTACAAAATGTTGTTTATTTTAAAAAACATAATTTGCAAAAAGATAAATTAGAAAGTCTTCGTAATGATTTAGAATCGTCTTTATTTGAACAAGGATTTATTATTAATGAAAAAGATATTAGGAGCATTCAAATTGTTGCGAAGACTAAATTATTAAAGGAAAATCCAAATAATATTCTGCGTTTAATAAAAATAGCAAGAAAATATTCTATTAACGGCAACAAAATAAATCCGAGTAAAATTAAGCTTGAGATTCGACAGGTAGAGTCTGAATCAGAAAATGAATTACTATTTAGATGGTGGAATAATGTATGGTGGAGTATGCCGTATCAGAGACCATATGGAAGACAAATGCGTTTTATTATTTGGGATATTGAACATAATGCTCCATTTGGATTGATCTCATTACAAAGTCCGATACTAAAACAAGCTGTACGAGATAAATATCTTAAAATTCCAAAAAAAGATTTGGATTACTGGGTAAATAGATCAATGTATGCACAACGTGTTGGTGCATTACCGCCATATAATTATCTTATTGGTGGAAAAATGGTTGCTCTCTCTCTTGTATCTAACGAAATAAAAAATGCTTATTATGAGAAATATGAAGGCAAATCTACAATTATGAGTAATAGGATGATTGAACCAGAATTACTTTTTATTACAACAACAAGTGCTTTTGGAAAAAGTAGCCTATACAATAAAATAATATATAATAATGTTGAAATTGCTGAAAGACTTGGTTCCACAGAAGGATATGGTTCTTTTCAAATTTCTAATGAATTGTATAATAGGCTTATTGAGTATCTAGATGACATAGGAGAAAATACAATTAGAGGATATGGAGGAGGTCCATCAAAAAAATTAAAACTAATTGGCTTAGCTTGTAAAAAACTAGGTCTTGCAAATTATGCTTATCATGGAATTAAACGAGATTATTTCCTTTTTTCTTTTGTAAAAAATTTAAAGCAAGTTATTAGTGGTGAAGAACAGGCTGTAGATAATAACTACTCATTCCAAGAACTTTTTGAATATTGGAAAGAAAGATGGATGAAAAAACGTGTATTAAGTACAACACAGTGGTATGATTTTAATATGGATACGTATATTAATAATGTAATTCATTCATTAAAAGAAGGTTTTTATGAGTGAAGAAAAACTATTTGGAGAATTACCGCAAGCACTTGTAGAAGAATTGTTAAATAAATGCGAAACAATTGGAAGTACACTAATTTCTAATTTTGAGCAATTACGTAATTTCAAAGAAAAAATTAGAAGCATTCTCAAAAATGATAATATACTTCGTAACAAAGCGTCTCTTAAACCCCAACCTATACCTACTTGTTGTGCAGTTGATGGAGCTTATGCGGTAGAAAAAATGCTAAGTAATGATATCGTAGCTGTTACTGCAGTTGCAATTGAAGGACTGACACCTCCCTCTGAAAATAGATATTGGGGAGGTCCTAATTATTTGACGTTTGTAGATACTGTTAATCATGATGTTAATAGTTTGCCAAGAGGTATAATGATGGCAATGGAAATTGAAATTGCCTATAATGCTCCACATGAAGTCATAATGTTGGATGGTTCATTTTCTACACCATTAATTCATATGAACCAAGCAATTAATTCTATGAATCTAAAGAATAAAGACAGACCAACAGTATATATTGAGGATTCTTTTTCTAAATATTTAGATCGTTATATACATATTGCATCTTCCAATAGAAGTGATAAAGCTTGGATTTATCTTCCAAAGTATACAACAAAAAAAGAAATGAAATTAAAATACGAAGCTAATTGGCCGTTTGATTATGATGATAGGGCTGTGCTAACTCAAATTATGGAGCCAGGTGAATTTGTTGGCCCGATCAATATCGAGTTACCAGAAAGCCCTTGGCACTTTAGTAAAACCCCAGGAGTCTCAGATAAAAGTAAAAGTACTATGCTTTATCATGCATTGAATGAAATTTCTGTAATTTACTATAAACCAAATTTGCAAACCCCATCTCTTAGAATTGAAATAAATAAGATGGCGGCAAGCAATGAAAATATTATAGCAAAAGTTTTAAACTGTATTGAATTTCAATGCGGTTTTGGTGGAATATTTGAGCCATATCCTCTATACATGGCTGACAGAATGGTAAAAACGTTAGGAAGTGCAATGCCAGCATTTCGACAAACCGCAACTCTTCAAATAGCGAAGGAATACAAAGGAGATATTAGCGATGTATATTTTGGAATGCACGGTTATAGAACAGAAAATGGGAGGAATTAAATATGGAAACTCTAAAAAAAATTGATGCTCAGTCTGAAAAAATAGGTGCGATAGGTTCTCCATCAACAACAACAGAAATATCATTAGACATATTAGGAGCTGCCGCCAGTAAAAAATTAGTTGGAGAAATGGCATACTTTGCTTTTCCGCAAGATGGAAAAGATCATTATGCTATGGGGCAAATAACCGAAATCCAATTAAGAAATCTTTGGTTAGAAGATGCAACTATAAGATCATTGGCAAGACATAAGGGACAAGTAAATCCTGTAAGTGGTCAACAAGATACTCATTTAGGTGAAATGACAGTTAGTGCTGTTTTTTCAACTAATAATGATGAAAAATATAGTCCAAGTATACTTGGTACTGTTCCATCAACAGGAACATGGGTTAATCTTGCTACAGATGAGTTTCTTGATACTTTGTTAAAACGATATATGGATGAAATATTTTACCTTGGGAAAATATATGGTTCTTCTCCGAAACTTCCTTTGTGGTTTAAACACTTTGGTAGCGGTGATGGAGGAGCAGGAGAAGCATATCATCTGGGAGTATTTGGAAAAACTGGATCAGGAAAATCAGTGTTGGCAAAAATGATAATGTTGGCATATTCTCGTCATAGAAATATGTCTATATTTGTTCTTGATCCTCAGGGTGAGTTTTCTAAAGATTGTCGAGGTCAAACAGGACATTCAACTTTTCAACTTCCATTAAAAGAGCAATTAAAAAAGACAGGTAAAGATATATTATTGTATAGTGTAAAAAACTTAGTTTTGGACAGATGGGATTTATTTGAAGAAATATTATCGCTACAAAAAGAATTTTTTAATCAACTTACCATAAAGTATCATTCTAATAGAGAAATGGCGATTAATAGTATTAGAGATAAACTTGAAGGAAAGATAGATTTGGTCGATCTGTATAAATGGGAGACATTCCAAATTGTTTGGAAACATATAGGAGAAGATTCAACGCAAACGTATATTTTTTCTTCGAAAGATGCAAAAGAACGTCTCAAAGCTCGTCATCAAATGTTTAGCGATGAAGATGGTAAATTAGATGAACTTTATGAAAAATATTGGAAGTCTGTATGTTTACTATTTACCAACGATCCGAATAGTGGACGTTCTAGTGCTATTTCAATTAATCAATTGCTACTTGGAAAAGTATTTGCAGATAACAATTCAAATAAACCTGTTGTTATAATAGATTTATCAAAAGAACAAGCAGGAGATTCTCTATGGAATGACAAAATTCAAGCTTTAGTTATAAAGCGTTTACTTGATGGAATAAATCTATTTGCAGAAAAAATATATAACGAAAATAAATTATTAAATACTTTGGTAATTATTGATGAAGCTCATAGACTTGCTCCAAGAGAAAAGATAGATGATGAAGTAATTAATTCTGTCAAAGGGCGTCTTCTTGATGCAGTTCGCACAACTAGAAAATATGGTCTTGGTTGGATGTTTATTAGCCAAACTTTATCCAGTTTGGATAGAAGTATTATTGATATGCTGAGAATAATGTTTTTTGGTTTTGGACTAGCTCAAGGTACTGAATACATAGCTTTGAGAGATTTAATTGGAGGAGATAAAAAATCACTTAAATTGTATCAATCCTTTATGGATCCACATAGTACTTTTGATATGGAAAGCAGACAGTATTCATTTATGACAATAGGGCCTGTTTCTCCTTTATCTTTTTCAGGAACACCTCTATTCTTTAACGCATATAATAGACCAGAGGATTTTCTAAATAGTAACTGGAAAAAATCCTAGTTGTATAGGGATTGATTAAGAAGTTATTTTAAACATATTATTTGTTAAGGAGGAAATATTTTGCCGCATAACAGGGCTGCAATTGATCCTATAAGAGGATATTTTTATCAATTTGATTATTATATATTAAAACTCTTAGAAGCTCAAAATGATTTAAGTACTGTTTGTATTGAAGGAATAGAAGATGTTGATATAAATACTACTGACGAAACAGTTGCTATTCAATGTAAATATTATGAAAAGACAAAATATAACCATTCTCTTCTTATCAAACCTATTTATTTAATGTTACAAGATTATATTGATAGAAAAAAGAAAAGAAAACCTAATATAAAGTATGTAATATATGGATACTACTTATCTGGACAAGAAAAACTTCCAACAGATATAGATGTTAAATTCTTTAAAAAACATTTTTTAACTCGTTCTGGGTGTAAACTTTATGAGGAATTAAATTTAAGTGATAAAAAACTTATTAGTTTTATTCAAAATTTAACAATAAATATTTATGCTCCAAGTTTTGATGAGCAAGTAAAGAAAATATATGATAAATTAAATCAAATATTTAATTGCTTCGACTTTGAAGCTGACTATTTTTATAATAACGCTTTGCGAGAAGTTAAAGAATTATCAACCAAGAGAGATGAAAAAGACAGGACAATTAAAAGAAAAGATTTTATTTCACGAATAGATAAAAAAGATATTTTGTTTAATAGCTGGTTTTTAAGAAAAAAGGGAAAAGACAAGTATTGTAAATCTATAAAGAGACAGTATTTTACAATTAATAATATATCTCCATATGAACGCTTTTTTTTAATAAAATGTGATGACTTGATAACAGATTTAGAACTAAAGACACTTTTGCAAAACATTTCAAAAAATTGGAGTAAATCTTCTCAACGATCAAAAGATACATTTTGTCCTTATGTTTATTTGCATAATATTTCTGATGATAGACTTATAAGAATCAAAGAACAATTACAATTTGATGATTTCTGCTTTATCGATGGATACGATTTCAAAGGTGCAAACTTTTCTATAAGCTCAATATGTAAAAAAGTAACATTCTATAATAATATAAAACTTAAAATCGTTAGCGAAATAGAGCAAATTGATGGTATATTAAAAAATCTGACTTCTACAAGAGAAATATATCAATTTTTTACAGATGGGCTCTTTTATAAAAATAATAAACATAGACACATCAAGATTTTTATAGAAAAAACAAATAATATCAATGAAATAATATAGGAGATGAAAAAATGACGGAACAAAGAAAATTAAAAGCCGAGGTAATTTCTGTATTTCCTAATAAAATACGCATATCTATCGATAACCTTGAAGATTATCAACAGGCAGAGGAAAAGCTAAAAGTAGGTTCTTATCTAAGAGTAGCGGATAATAATAACGCAGTGTTAATTGCAGTCATTGAAAACTTTTCAATAGATATTGTCTCGCAACCTACTGGAGAATCTAAAAGAAAATACTTGATAGAAGCTAATCCTTTAGGATTAATTCGTGATGGTAAATTTGAGCGGGGAGGAGATACAATTACTATACCTCCAAAAGATGTCGAACCTGCAAAAAAAGAAGAAATAAAGAAAATATTTATTGAATCGTTAGAAGAAAAAAAACAGTTTGTATTTTCCAAATTATCTACAAATAAAGATATTATCGTACCTGTTGATGGCGACAAGTTTTTTAATAAACACATCGCTATTATTGGTTCAACAGGATCAGGGAAATCGCATACAGTTGCTAAAATAATACAAAATGTCGTCAATACAAAAGAAGGAAAATATGATGGCTTGAATAATTCTCATATAATAATTTTTGATATTCATTCTGAATATGGAACAGCGTTTCCAGATGCCAATTTTATAGATACATCTAATCTTGTTTTACCTTATTGGCTTTTAAATAGTGATGAATTACAAGAGTTGTTTATTGATACAGAGGCTCATGATCACAATCAAAGAAATGTTTTTAAAGAAGCGGTAATTACAAGTCGGAAAAAGCATTTTTCTGGCGATGAAGAAAAAAAGAATAAAATCCATTTTGATTCTCCATTGTTTTTTGAGATGAATGAAATATTAAATTATGCTAAAGAAAAAAACACTGAAGTAAATGAAACAGGAGAAGTTTATGCATCAGGTGAAAAGAAAGGGCAACCAAAAACGACACAGGGAAGTCTTTATGGAAAACTAACGAACTTTGTTAACAGATTAGAAAATAAAGTAAATGATTCTAGGCTTGATTTTCTTCTTGGGTCCAAATCAAAAGAAATAACATTTGAAAAAACATTAAGTCAACTTATCAGTTATAACTCTGAAAAAAAAGCAAATGTTACAATTCTTGATTTAAGTGGCGTACCTTTTGATGTTTTAAGTATCACAGTTTCACTAATATCTAGAATATTATTCGAATATGGATATTTTTATAAACGACTAAGATTTGAAAAAAACAAAAATGAAAAAATAAATAATGATATACCTCTTTTGCTTGTTTATGAAGAAGCACATAAATACGTACCTAAAAGCGAGTTGGCAAAATATAAAGCGTCTAAAGAATCAATTGAAAGAATAGCAAAGGAAGGGCGTAAATATGGTGTATCTTTATTATTAGCAAGCCAACGACCATCGGAAATATCCGAAACAATATTTTCTCAATGTAATAATTTTCTTGCTTTGCGTTTAACTAACCCAAACGATCAAGATTATGTTAAACGTCTTTTACCAGATACTCTTGGTAATTTGATAGATAAAATGCCTGCTTTAAAAGCAGGAGAAGCATTGTTAATAGGTGATGCCGTAGTATTACCCTCTATTGTCCAAGTGGATCAGTGTGACCCAGAGCCATCTTCAAATGATATTCCTTATTATCAACTTTGGAAAGAGGAATGGAAAGATTTAAACATTGAAGCTATTAAGGAAATATGGTATAGAAAATAGCATATCCCTCCTACTTCTTCCCCTTCTTCCTATTACAATCCTTACAAAGCATTTGAAGATTGTTAGGAAGAGTTTTGCCACCTTCCGACCATGGTTTTATATGATCACCTTCCATTTCCTCAATTTTGAACTCTTCCTTGCATTTGGAACATTTACATTTTTGTTTTTCATAGGCAGTACGCTTTTGGCTATCAGTAAAGGCGCGAATACTCAAATATTTTTCATCTCCAGCTATTAAGTAAGGATAAATACCAGATTTTTTGGTTACATCATCGTCCATCATCAGGATTTTTATTTTCTTTTCTAATTCGGCTGTGTTATATTTTTTCTTTCCGTATTTATTATAGAGTTCACCCCAAGTTATACCTTTCATTTCTTTTCGGTAATTTGGAAATATAACTTTTACCCAATCTATTACCTTCATAAAATATAGCCATAATTCATTAGCGTTATCTTCTTTCTGGTTGTCAGACATATATTGTTCAATTTGTCCGTTTGTTTTCCAGTCGAGTGCGGTTTCCAAGTATTCTTGTCTGATAGCAGAACCATTAATATAATCTTTTGCTATATTATAAGCAGCACAACCTGATTTACTAAAATGGCGTTTTGCATCTGTTAGCCAAGTGCCAGTATAAACGGCATTGCGTAATTCTTGCGGAGTTAATTTTTCACCTGCAATGTTGATAATTTTAAACCAAGCAAGTTTTTCGCTGTCCGTTCCTTCGCAATAATAAATCATACATTTATAATTTAGGATTTTTTCCTGTTCATCTTCTGTAAGGTTATGCCACGCTCGTGCATTTATACTGAATTCACCATTAACATATTGGCAAAATGATATTGTTCTTTGCTGACCGTCAAGCAATTCAAATGTTTTACCATTTTTAACCCAATACATTACATTTAATGGAAAACCTTTTTGAATTGTATCGATAACAGCCTCTCTTTGTTGATCTTTATAAACAAATTCACGTTGATACTTTGGACGGATATTAAGTTTCTTGCTGTATCCTAAAACACCTTCTTCTTGATTATCTACATAGCCTTTAACTATGTCTCTGATAGTAATTTCGTGTAATTCAATTTTCATTTTTTCCTCATAATTTTTATTGGCTTGCGATTACGGATTAACACTCGATAATATGTTGATTTACCATTAATACTTGTCATATGCAAATGATTTTCTTTTGCCCAATCATTTGTTTTTGCTACATCTAGTGTAGAATATCTATTTAATCCATCAATAATTTCAAATTGCATAGGATTATATTTGTCAATAAATGTTAAAGGCACACCCATTAAACCTTCGTAGTCCATAGGTATGTCTGATACTTTATCAACATTTATTGCATCATAGTTGTCGTATTTGGGGTATTCTTTAGATGAATAACATTTATAAAGAACTAATTCATCATTATGTTTTGTAACAATTAAATTAGTAAACCAGCATGATGTAGAAACCCTAACCATTTTTCGACCATTTTCAATTTTGTGATATTCTTCCCAATAATCTGGAACAAAAAAATACATTCCTACATTGAAATTTGTATATCCTGTTTTAATTTTATTTTCTTTTATGTATTTAAATATGTCTTTATAAATTAAAGCATTTGTATTCCCAATAATTATAAATTTTTTCTTATACTTCATTAATAAAGCTATATAATCCCGAAAGAGTGAAAAAGGTGGATTTGTTACGACAATATCACTTTCTTTTAATAATTCGATACATTCAGGAGAGCGAAAGTCACCGCTGTAAGAGCGGATGGGCTCTAATTCAAAAAGATCACCTTGATTACCTTGTTGGAAGTTTTGTTTTAAGTTTGATTTTTTACCGAGTTTTATAGCTCTTTTTATTACAGCTTCTTTGTCACCTTTTACATCAGCTCCGCCTTCATATTCAAGCATATAACTTGCTTTATCAAGTTCAAAGTGAGTAGTGATTAATTTCTTTAGGCCGAATTCTTCAAAATGGGAAACGAAGTAATAATAAAAATTTGAATAATCTGGATCATCACAATTACAGAAAATAACTTTACCCTTGAATTGGTCTTTATAGTTTTTTAGTTCTTTTTCAATATCTGATAATTGGGTATAAAATTCGTCTACTTTTGATTTTTTGGCTCCGTCTAATTTCCCGCCTGCCATTTTTCAGACCCCTAAAATATTATCCATGACCCCCTAGAAATATAGGGTTATAAAAAATAATACCCTTTTATAAAAGGGTATACAAGCAATCACCCCTAATTTTTAAGTAGTATAAAAATATGAGTTTTGGAGAAAATTTGAGGTATGCTCTGGATCTGGCTGATTTAAAGCAAATAGATATGTCAAAAAAGACAGGGATTAGCATCAAATCTATAGAGAATTATCTAAAAAAGGATTCATCAACATTTCCTACTGCGGATAATGCCGTTAAAATTGCACAGGCTCTAGGCGTTACTGTTGAATATCTTGTAAATGGTGATAAAAACAGAAAAGGCGAAAATTTAGCTCAAAATAGAAACAGTAAAATAATATCAATTTTAGATAAACTGGATAAATATAACTTTGAGGTAATAAATTCTATAGCAAAGGCATTGCTCGATCTTCAGGTTAAGAAAACAATTCAAAAACAGCAATAATCCCCACATTCGCCGTAAAAAGCTGCATTGACCCCTCATTATTCGGCGTAAAAATATGCATTTGACCCTGGATTATTCAGTAAAAACAATAGGAAAACTTCTAATTGACGAAAGCCTTACTAAGCCTGGAACAATTATCAAAGTAAGAAAAACCGCTTGACAAGCTGTAGGTTATATACTACATTATATATATGAGAGTACGCAAGACAAGTGTATACAAAAAATGGATTAGAAAACTGAATGACAATCGGGCTCGATCTCGTATTAACATTCGGATCAAGCGTCTCGAAGATGGAAATCCAGGAGACATTAAAAATATTGGTGACGGTATTACAGAAATGCGTATTGATTATGGTCAAGGCTACAGGGTGTATTATATGGATACAGGGAAAGAGATCATTATATTGCTTTGTGGTGGTGACAAGTCTACACAACAAGAAGACATCGCAAGGGCAAAAAAATTAGCTCTCTTACCCTTGGAAGAAGAAGAGGAGGATTAAATATGGAAAAAGTAACTGTTAGTGACTGGAATCTTGCAGATGAAATTGAAACTAAAGAGGATGTAATCGGAATTATTGAAGCTGCTCTTGAAGAAAACGACATGGAATTTCTTTTCAAAATTATTGGTGATATAGCGCGTTCAAAAGGTATGTCTCAAATTGCGAGAGAGCTGAACCTTAACAGGGAAGGTCTTTATACTGCTTTATCTCCGCAAGGAAATCCATCATTTATTACTATTTATCAAGTTCTTAATAATCTCGGCTTCCAGTTGAGCGTAAGAGAGAAAATATCAGCATAATCTCAGATATTGCCATTAAATAATTTATTGAAGCCTTTTCTATTAATAAATCCCCACATTCGGCGTAAAAATATGCATGAGCTTAAATTTACCCAAAAACTCACAATGCGAATGTGCAAATTATGCACTAACTCGCATCAACCCCTCACCACTAAAACCGAAACTCCCCCAACTCCGTTTTCGCAATGCTGATACACCAGAGAATGTCGTCATAGAGAATGTTAACGTATGCTGTTGCCCAGGCTGGGTAGCTGGCGCCTTTTTCCAGATAATCACCCACTCTTAAATTAACTGCTGACATCTGTGGTTCAAACACCCAGGTTAAACCGTCGGGGGAAAGTCCTTCGGGGATATGATGATCGCCTACGCCAAGTAAACCGCTATCAACCTGTATCGTATAAGCATAGCTGTAAATTTGATCGGCAAATGTTATTCCCTGCGGAAAAATCGGTTGCGAAGACATTGTAACCGCCGATTTATCGTCGCTTAGTTCAAACTTGACGTTTTTGTTATCAATATAAATTCCGCTATTGGCTGTGACTTCGGTGCTTGCCCATTGCTGATGAGAGTTTTCATCACCTTTCATAAATAGTTCACGCTCTTGCAGTGTGTAAACATATGCAGAAACATGGTAACTTTTCCCAGGTTCTACATACGGAAAGAGAATAGTTCCGGTCTGCTTAACTTTTTCCAATTGCAAACTTGAGCCAACCCAATTCATTTCATCGGTATTTGTTAAAGCGGCAAAAGAAGAAATTAAACTGTGAGGACTTTCGAGATCCTCGGTATCATCCGTCGTGCTTATCGATATAAACATATGGCTTGTTTCGGCAGGGATGTTTTTAAAATGAACAAGTAAACCTTCCGGCACGGCTTCGGCAGTTATTCCAAAGTCTGCATCTTGTTCATGATTACCGTTTGTATAACAGCTAAAAACCAGCAAAGTAAAGCAAAAAATTAATGTGATTACCTCAAAAGCCCTTAAATGATGCATTATAATCCTCCAAAATGCGCGATAAGTACATTATCGGCAGTTTGAAGGGGTAGTTATAGGTGCAAATTACTTTTTGCCTTATTATCCCCAATATTCGCTGTAAAGAGCGGCATCTACTTCTTGTCCCATCTTAAGCCTGCTTGCTGCAGCAGGACGCGAATCGATCTTGTCAAACTTTTCCAGTACTTCTTCGGAGTATTTTTTTATTTCGCTGACAGATTCTCTTATGTTTTTTAATACTGCGTTGATGGCTTTTGACTGCTCTCTGGAGTTTTCGGTTATTCTTCTGAATTCGTCCGGAAGATCGGATAATCTGAAATGTTCTGTATCTGGCTCTTTCATAAGACCTCCATTAGTTTCCTTAAATTTAATATAAAAATAATTTTTATCTAAACCCATAAAAAAATGAATGCGCGGAGGACTTATTTTAATAAAATCGTATGAATTCTAATTCTTTCCAAATCCGTTAAACCAGGCTCTTTCTTCAAAAGCCTTGTAATCAGGGCGTTTTACTTCGGCTTCTGGAACACCAACAGGCAGGTAACAAACAACAGTGTAACCATCGGGAAGGTTAAGCAATTTTGCAATCTGGTTCTGCGTCTCTGTATTACAAGTTACCTGTCCTTCGATCCAGCAGCTTGTATAACCAAGCGCCGTTATGGCAAGTAACATATTTTGGATGGCGGCGGAATAATCCTGAACGTTAAAAAGTTTATCTTCGACCGCAGGTATTTTTTGAGTTAAAACACATATTCCTGCAGGCGCGGCGCCTTCGCCTCTAAATCCATTGGTTTTGACTATTGCTGAAACAGAGCTTACCAGTTCAGGATCATCAATGGCAATAAGTGATGTTGTTTGCTTATTTCGTCCGCTGGGAGCGGCAAGTCCTGCTTCCAGGATTTTTCTTAAATCTTCGCGTGGGATTGGGGTGTTTTTGTAAGCACCGCGAAAACTATAACGATTTTTAATGGCTTCGAATATGTTCATGGTTTACTCCTAAATAATTATATCAAAATAATTCGATTTGTGTATGCTTTTTTTCCGTTAATGTTTCCATTATTGTTCCCATGTATTTAAACAGATTGTCAACGCCAAGAACGATGTTATGTTTTTTACAGATTTCCTGCGCAAGTTTATACAGTTCATTATTATTGTCGCTTGATATATGGTAATTGTAGCCGTATTTTTTGTGAAAAATATCTTTTAACCCTGGAAAATGCTCATCAAGTTTTTTATAAAAATAATCACGGCTTCCTTCACGCAAGGTCATACCAATTCCCCAGAAAATAATTCCGTAAACACCCGCATCAATACAGAAATCCAAAAGACCGCGAAGGTTTTCTTCGGTGTCATTAATAAACGGCA
>Ga0123356_10004362_pt1 | contig 14626 bp, 14 predicted proteins | sample TergutEmb28metaG_2_FD_92546 | JGI IMG/M metagenome (GOLD analysis project Ga0123356, IMG submission 92546) | Embiratermes neotenicus P3 segment gut microbial communities from Petit-Saut dam, French Guiana - Emb289 P3 | ecosystem: Host-associated > Arthropoda: Insects > Digestive system > Gut ...
ACGAGTGATTTCGTTTGGGATATCGACACCGCTGCTCTCTTTGATTTTTAGGTAGTTGTTGCTACGTTTCAGATATACGATGCAGTCCTTCTCAATCAGCTCGGACAATGCGCTGTTGATAACTTTCACATCGCTGACACTATCAAGGAAAGCGTCGCAGATGATGTTCACCATTGGCGGCAGCTTCTCGAACTGCTCGACGAGGTAAATGAGGGCGATAGTTTTCAGAATCTTAGCACCAAGGGAGTTCTCATCCACTTTTTGAAGGACGTTCGATGTCAGTTTGTAGATTTTGTGCGCCTCGCTTGTGTACGGCTCTTTCCTCAGCAATGTCTCGAAATAGTCATACAGATAGTCCGGGGTCAGGAGAGGGAATTCTTCTTTCGCGGAAGCCAAAAAAGAGGACAGCGTATGCCTGTCGTCGGATGACAGGAAAGTGAACAGCGTCCGCTCGTTCTGCGCAACTTTCTCAGAAAGGCGCGGCAAGATGAAAGTAGAAATCGGATGGAGCGGGTAGCAGCCAAAAACAGCGTAGCCCACCTCGTCACCGTTGCTGTCGTCAAGCAGCCTGTTGGCAGTGAAACGGCTCGCAAGGCCATCGAACTGCTTTTTCTTGTCTTTCTTGTACCCGTCCCAAAAACCTTCGTCTTTCTTAATGACTTCCGATATGATTTCGTACATCTGGGCATAGTTATTGTGCAGGTGTATATGCTTAAAACGCCCGGAAACGCCCCGCCAGCCATCGACTTTTTCTTTCGGAAGGTTCCCGTCTATGTAGTTCGCTATGTCCTTGTGGCATATCAGAAGCAGGTGTATTTGGAGCGCACCGCTTCGGTCGCATTTCTCCGCGAAGTCTTGAAGCAGCTTGATGTCGCTGATTGTTGCGTTGGCGATGCTCGATTCAAGGTACTTGCTGAATTCGTCGTAAACAACAAACAGGCCATCGTAGCCCTTCGACTTCACACCGGCGGCGACGCTCTCGAACAGCTCAACGAAATCAAACCCGACAAACGGATTGAATGCGCTCCCGGATGTGAGTTTCGGGTAAATGGCCGAAAACCGCTCGTATTCTGGAACGCTGTACTCTTTCAGCGACAAGATAAACTCCTCAATGGAGCATGGCAAGCTGGTGGCGAGCTGTTTGTATGTTTCAGGAAAGGATTCCTTCCATCCCTCAATGGTATTCACCGCCGACATGAAATGAGTCTCCGGCATGACATCTATCATGCCCTCGTCGCTTAGCGTCGTCTGCAACGCCCCAAGGAATGACGAAGAAAGACTCGTGCTGCTTCCGCGAATGACGACGGGAAGGAGCCGCCTGTCGCTTAACAGGTATTCCGTCGCGTATTCGTACAGCGAAGAGTTGTTCTCCTTCATTTTTGTAAGGAGCGCGTCGAACAGGGATTTATCTTTCCCGGCAAGAAGCGACAGAAGCACCAGAATGATATGGGATTTACCCCTGCCATACGCCCCGATGAGGATTCTTGCCCTCTGCATCGCGCTTGTCGCGGTTGAGAGCAGTATGTCCTCTATGATGTCAAGGCTTGATTGCGTCGGGATGAAGCCCCGCACCTTTTTGTCGTTGTTTAGGTCATAAGCGATGTTGACGGCAGTCTGAAAGCCTTTTGCAACATCAATTATATCTGTCAGCATGGCCTCACATCACCGCCCTGTCGTTTATCCTGCGATAATACTCCTCAATGCAATCCAGGAAACCGAAATCCGTCCTGATTTCTATTACATCAAGCCCTGCAGTTCTGACGACCTTAATGAAGCCCATTGACTCAATTCTGTAAAGGAGTGCTGTCAGGGCGATGATGTCGAGGTTGAAGACTTTTCCCGCATTGCAGTGGTCGTTTTGGATTTCGGAGATTCGGATTGATTTCTCGCTTTTTGCTTGGTCGAGTATGACGGCGAGCAGTATCAGCGGGTGGAGCATATCCTTTTTCGGCGCGTTTTTCTTATACACCTTAGCCTTCCTGTTGACAATCTCAATCAAGCCCAATTCTCCGAGCGGGCAATCGATATTCTCTTCCGGGCTGAACTTCTTCGGATTCAGCTTTATACGCGGCACGTAGGTGCTGACAATGCAGTTGTAGTCGTCCTCTATCGACCGCTCAGCGATTTCTTCGCCTTTTAGACGAAGATAGCTGTCTATCTGGGTGACGAAATCGTTGCGGGTGAATTCCGTCGGCTTGAATTCATTAAAAAAATAGTACCATGCCGTCGCATCGTTCAGGTTTGTGGCGAGCCGGTAGTGGAGCAGCCAGAGCGTTCCAAGCTCCTCCATGTACGGGTCGTTTTGATGGATGGCTTCGCCTAGCGGGGTGAGGGTCTGCTCCCTCTTACCACTTAATGGCTCCTGCGTCAAGCCTGCCGCTTGCAGCCAGTAACGCAATGCTTTGACCATGTTCGCGCCGATGCCGAGCGTGTCCATAGGATTTATCTCGCGGCTGACGAAAACGGCAGGGTCAAGCAGGACGTTCTTCACACCCTTGCTGAGCCAACCTTTCCTTATGAAAAATGTATCATGCGCCCTGAATTTCATCGTTTTATCCTCACGCGCTCGTCTTGGTTTTCAAATACTTTTCCATCAGACAGCCGCCTTCAAGGTATTTCGCCGTGACGCACATCTTGCATTGCTGGCAGCGTTCCGCGCTGATATGGTATTCACCACCAGTGATGGAGATAGCCCGGTACCTGCAAAGCGATTCGCATTTTAGGCACCTTCTGCAAGCATTGTATTTCTTTATCTGGTATCCAGCCATCCTTTGCAAGTCGTCATGCTTGGCAACATTCATTGTCTTGACCTTGATAGCATAGTCGTAACCGTCTTGGGAAAACGGCTGGATGGACAGGATGGGCATGTTTGTCCTTACGTCGACGACGATAGTTTCGCCAATGAGTTTTCTGCCAAGTTCAGGGGCAATCCTCCCGAAGGGCGTGAACAGTTCTATGAAATTGTCGTCTATTGGCCTGTACAACTGATAGACCTTGGCGTTGTCCTCCGTGGTGCAGTTGGTGTAGCGAATCTTGGTATCCCGTGCGGCAGCTACACCGTTGCCGCCTTGCCTTGCTTTCCATGCCCCGGAATCAATGTATTCCTCCGGGTCGGGCTTTCCGATTCTCCTTGCGAAGGCGACAAGGAAATCGCGCCACTTTTTGTAGTCGTCCGGCATATATATCTTTGACAAAAACTGTGCCCGTGCATTGTTGTTCGGGCAGCACCAGCAGCCTACGCGATCATAGCCCAAACGGTATGCTTCGTTGAAATCGACGTTCTCGCCGATGATGTAAAGCCATATATCAATGTCTTTCCATAAGAAGATAGGGGAAGCCACTTTCTGCTTCTGGATTTTTACGGCTTCGGCGTTGTCCTCTATGCGGTTGTAGCGGCTGCGGGACACCGATTCGCATTTGCGGATGCCGTAAAATGTAAGTATTCTCTTATCTCCGTATAGCCTGTTCAACGTCCGGGTAATCGGGCCTGTCTTGAACATGGAGCAACACCAACGAAGCATACGGGCAGGAGGACCGATATCGTCGCAGACCTTGTAAAAATCCTGCTCTTTGTTTTCGGCGGTTTTGAAAATCGCCTTTGGGTTGTCCGAACGGTAGCGGCGAGCGTACTCAATCGTCGTAGGGAATTCAAGCGTCGTGTTGCCGAAAATATGCACAAGGCTTGGGTCGCCGATAGCGCGAACCGCCAGGTCGGCCGTGACGGTAGAATCCTTGCCGCCGGAAAACGATATGACCACATTCTCGTTCGGGTAAGACGAGGCGGTTTCCTGTATGAATCTATGCGCTTCGTCTACGATTTCTGTGAGACGCTGGCCGTTTGCCCTGACGAACCTCTCCATCATCACTTCAAAGGCCGCGGAGCTGTTTTTCTCGCAGTACAGGTCAAGCTGCTCCTGAATGGTTTCGGGCGACAGCTTTTTGTAGAATGCGGTCGTGATTGCGATAGGTTTTCCGTCAATGTAATACCTGTTGTCAGAAGCCCATACGCTTTTCTCGATGTGTGCCAGAGGTTGACCTTGGAGTATCTCGAATAGAAGCCTTTCTTCCGGGAAGACAGGGCGTAAATCAGCGCACAGATATGTCGTCGCACTCCCGCAGGTCGGGCATACGTCTTTGTCAATCGCGCTCACTGATTTGACGATGGGAATTCTGCATTTGCTGCACCAGTACACTTCAAGCGGGATGTCCGGCTCCGTCGCAGCACCGCAAAGCTCGCATTTGTCTTTTATTGTTTCACGCTGACACTCGCTGCACCACACAGAGCCATCCCTCCTTCCCGGCAGGTTAGTTTTCGTTCTTGTCTGGCACGACTTCCATGATGTCCGAAATATCACATTCGAGAGCCTTGCATATCCTTATCAAGATATCTGTGTTGACGCTTTCCCCTCTGCCCAGTTTCGCCAATGTCGTGCCGCTGACGTTTGCCTTTTTGCAAAGGTCGCGCTTTAGCATATCCCGGTCAATCAGGAGCTTCCAAAGTTTCTTGTAGCATGCGCCCATCCGTCAACACCTCTCAATACCACTCTTAGACACCTGTTCATTATAGCATGAGAGAGGCTCATACTCAATTGGTAGATTTGCAAACACGAAAATTGATGCGCATTTAGCATGTATGGGTGCGCCATGACGTTTGCGCTCAAACGCTATGTAAAGGGATAAAGGGGCAAACGTTATGTTGGCTATTTCGGTTCGGTTCGACGGGGCGGTTAATTCGAATTCGAATTAGTAGTGGCAAGCAATGCCTCGTGGTACCCACGACGCAAACCGCCTTCGGCGGCGCTTGTTGGGATTCGCATCCCAAACCCTCTTTATCACACAATTCCATTGTGTGGCTACGCGCCTCTCGGGCGCTTTTGCGGGGCGAGATTTTCATTTGGCGCAGCCGCCCACTGTCGCTAGGTTTGATTTTTCACGGACTCATTTTGAGAAATAGCATCAATTCCAAAGACGTGCTTTATCATTTTCTCATCCTTGTTTCAAAGGATAGTTCGATCATCGTGCCGAACGACAGATTTTCTTTTACACGCACCTTTGCGGGCAAGGCAATAAAATGCGTTCCATCGCCCTTCGGCAATAACGATGTTGGCCAATTTGAATTGCCCACCTTGGCATTTATCGCAATGTACCCGAAATGAATTGCTAGGTATTCAAGGGGTATGCTTAGTTCAATCGGAACAGAAACATAGTGCCAACCTCCTGGCATTTCAAAACGCTCGATTTTCGCAATGAACGTATTTTCCATTGTTACCTCATTACAATAGTAAAAGCATTTCTTTTTGCCGTCCCGATTATACCACACAGAAGCATGACACAAAGAAAATGGCCTGCGTACTTTTCCGATTCCGCAGGCCATTCCTATTGCAGGTTATCTTGTTTATAGCTTCGCTAGGCCAGAAATAATTTGATTCATCGCTCCCCATAATCCATCATAGCTGTCTCGAAGTCCGGCGATATCCACCTCATATACAGCGCCGGTTTCATGGGCCCGCTTTGTAAGCTGATTGAGATTGTTACTGGAGTATCGAAGCAGCCGGACGATTTCTTTGAGCTCCGGCACATGCAAACTTATGATTTTCCCATCAATCGCCATCTTCCTCAGATATGCCGCCATATTGATGGTACCGATGAGCGCCATCTTCTTTTTGATAAACTCCCGCTCACTAGCCGAGACCCAAAACTTGATCTGGATATTCCGCTCCCGATTACACATGATTGTTCCTCCTTATCCATTTGTGCTGACGCAGCATCCGTCATTTGTTGTGTTTTGGTAATTCTTAAAGTTTGTCATTGGGCTTTGCCTCTTGTTCCAACCACGCTACAATCGCGGGCTCTGGTAAGTCAACTGCAAAAAACCCCCGGTCATTACCACAACTCCATACCCCCAGAAACCGCGCAAGCTCCTCCAGCGTCATGCTCTTGATCCAGTCCGCGTTGGTGCGCTTCTTCTGCGGGGCCTTCGGTGGGGCTGCCCTCTTCGCCTTTTTGATGGCCCTGGCTCCATCGAGCTTGTATTCTTCCAGCGCCTCCCGCTGCTGTTCTGTCGGCAACGTCGATGCGTCGTATGCATCCGTGATGCCGATGTTCCCGACTCGGAACTCCTCAGCCAGCTCTGGTATCAACCTTTCGGAGACGCTCTCCATCCGGGCAACCTGGGTCTGCGATACATCCAGCGCTTGAGCCACGATCTCGCGCAAGCGCCCCTTGATCTCGTATCCCTCTTGGCGTAACTGACGGAAGAGCTCTTTCATGCGCCGCGCCTGCTCGGTTTTTTCGTAGTCCGTCAACTCACGGGAGGTGGCGTTCGCGTAAATCAGCTTCAATTCGGTTAGCGTGTCGCTTTCCTCCGCATCGACCTTGCAGGGGAGCGAGGCGAACGCCGCATTGCCACCATCAAACAATATCTTACAAGCGTGGAAGCGCCGTTCGCCGCTGATGATCTCATAATGCTCACCCTTGCGGCGCACAACCAGGTTATGCAGCAGGCCCATGGCCTCGATGCTAGCCGCAAGCTCCTCAATCTCTCGGATACCGTATAGGTTGGCCGTTGAGGGCATCAGCTTTTCGAGCGGCACATCGGCCAGCGCGAAACCACCTTTCCTTTGCTCCGGTGCGCGCGACTGGCTATTCAAGATGTCGTTCATGCTAAACTTCGGCATGTTATGATCCTCCTTTGTGTCCGGAACGGACACAATTTCGCAGGTACTCATCCACCAGCGCCACATAATCCAGCGCGGCGGTGCTCCGCTTGCTGTATTCCATAATCGGCTTGCCTGTGAAGGTGGTTTCGTCAATGGCCACAGTTTTGCGGATCACCGTCTTGAACATCGGGAGCCCGTCATACTGCTGCAAATAGCTTTCGCCCTGGGTATTCACGTTGCTGCGCTGGTATATCGTGATGAAGCCGCCAGCAATACGAAGCCATGGGTTGAACTCCCGTACCTCCTCGGTCTGTTCAAGAATCTGCGCCACACCGTCAAAAGCGAAGGAATCAATTTTGATCGGTATCAATATGTCGTCTGTGGCCACCAGCGCGTTGATGATGGACATGTTCAGATCGGGCGCGTTGTCGATGATCACGAAATCGTAATCCTTGGCCACCTCCAGCAGCGCCTTTTTCAGGCGCGTCTGCTGTGGGCGCGTGCAGTCCATCAAAATCTCCTTGTCTGCTTTTAACAGGGTCATATTGGCCGGTAGAACGTGTAAGCGGGGATAAGCCGTTTCACGGATTGCCCCCGCTGCTTTATACCCCTTGATGGTCAACACCTCGGCGATGCTCGGCACGTCGTAACTATGCACCCCGAAAAACTTTGATGTATTGCCCTGTTTATCATTGTTCACAAGCAGCACGCGGAAGCCATGGGCCTCCGATAGAATGTGCGCGATGTTGATGGAGCTGACGGACTTGCCGACCCCGCCCTTTAAGTTGATGATCGAGATAACTTTCATTTGCGTTTCTCCTTCCAAATTGGGATGGACTAAATGGACCAATTGGACTGAATACCATCAGCTCGCACAATTCTGTCCATTTAGTCCATAGGTGTACGGATTTACGTAGACGGTCGCGTCGGGCTTGCGGCCAGGCCCGTCCCGCTGCGGCTGAACTTCGCGGATGTAACCATATTCGATCAGTAGTTCCAACGCAGGGATCATCTCGTCCATTTGCTTGAACCGACCGCGACACATACGATACAGGTCACGACGGGGGAGGGCTGCGGGCTTGTCCTTCTCCAACTGCCGCAGGATATACCGAGCGCCCTGTGTCTGTGCATCGGCCCCCATGAGCCTGTATGCGGCTTTGGCGTGCTCCAAAAAGTATTTGCCTGTGGTGATCGCGTTCACCATCGTTGCAGCTTCCACGAGCGTGCGCGGCGCTTCCTGGCCGTGCAAAATCGAGTGGTATACGCCGGCAATGCGCAGGATCGCACCGTGCAGTTTGCCAGCCCAATCGCTTATGCCCTCCAGCTCTCTTTTGAGTTGGGGTTCCAGCCAATAGAAGAAATCGGCAGACGCTTTGTGTGCATCAGGTGAAAGCCTGATGATGTGCTCCTCATCCGGCACCGGGATTTTGAGCAGGTCTTCCAGCATCGCGTTGAACTCGACCTCTATCTCCTGTGGGATGCGCTTGGTTTCAAACGTGCGCGCCCCAACGCGAGAGCTGGGGATCGAGTATAGGAACCGCGCTGCCAACCCGCGCCCTCGGAATGTTTCGTTGCCCATTACGCCATCCAGCACCACCGGCTGTACGAACAGCAGCATGGACATAGCTGGGCTGTTGATGTACTCACTGGGGCGGCCTTTGCGGTCTACCCGGATCGCGTCACCGGCATGCGCTTTTAGGTACACTTCAACGTCTGTGCCGTTGGTGTAGCGTCCGCTCATAATATCGAACACGCCACCCTCCGCCGAGATGATGGCCGTACGCCCGTCATTGTCGGCCATAAGGCTGATGATCGCCTCCATGGTAGCGTTGTCCGTCCACAGGCGGAGGGGGCGCACCTCCTCTAGCGTAGATATCTGGGTTCGCTTTTCGGCTAACTCCTCCAACGTCACATTGCTCTTTCCCCTTACGGCCTTGTCCTCCAGCGCCTTCAATTCTTTGAAAAGCAGGTTCTTCTTGCTCTCGTAGTAGTCAATTTCAGTCCGGAGGAGTGCGTTGCATTTGGATTCGTAATGCACGATAGGCCGCATCAACTTGTCGGACACCGCACTCTTACGTTCCGCCGGCAGTGCAACCACCATGCCGTACAGGTTAAGCGGTTCCAGCCAATCCGGTTTCCCTTCAATGCGGAACTTCTTTTGCACACACAGCGCAATGGTGGGCAGGATACCCGCCGCCACCATATCGGGGGACACTTGCACGGCATCGGCCACAGCTTGGGCATATTCCTGCGCCACCGGCGGCAAGCAGTGGATCGGGAAGTCCGGCACCGCTATGTCATCAAATGGGATCGGCGGTTGCCATTCCTCCAGCGCCCAAGCGTCGCCAGCGCGGGTGATCTTTTTCGCCAGATGTACCCCGGTGTACATCTCCTGACAGCCCTGGATCGCCTATTTCACCGTAGGTCTGCCCTCCGCGCCGCTCGTCCCATTTGGAGCGCATCAGGCCGCCTTGTCTGAACAGGGCGTCCATCTGCGCGGCGTTCTTGCCCGACCAAAATGCCAGGATATTGCACAGGGCCAGGTCTGCGGCACTATCGTCGCCACTGTGGGCGCTGGTGTCGCCCGCATCAAAGAGCCTGTGAAACATTTCACCTTGGCTGGATGCCCTGATCTTGGACACGAGATCGAAGTCGGCCATGGAAACAGATACCGCCGTCGCGGGCCTTGCCGCCATAGGCGCATCTGCCCGCAGCATGTACCTCTCAAGCACAGTGGCGATTTCCTCTGATCGGTCGGCAAACGCCGGGGCCATGAGCGTACTGCCAGTGATGGTCACGTAGCGGCTGGTGCATCCGGCAATGTACACCTCCAACCCGTTGCGCGGATGCTTGATGTAATGGCGCTTTTTGTCGTACTGGAAGCCTGGAGCCTTGAACAGCAAGCGTAAGCCCTTCCCGCTTGGGCTGAGCTCGGTATAGGTGTTCAGGGTCTTCATGATGTCCTTCGCCATATCCGACAAGCCGGAGATCGGGTCGATGCAATTATCGATGTCCACAGCGGCAATGTCACCGGATATACCGATGCCGAGGCCATCGTAGCCGGTGCGCTGATACGCTGCCTGCGCATCAGCGAAGGTTGACCATGTGGACGTATCCGTGGAGCTGGCGAAACCCTTCCCATCACACCTGTACGGCACCTTGGTCGGTCGCCCATTCTTTGTGATTCGCTTCCACACCACCCAGGTCGGGAGGTCGCGGAGTTCTTGCGGCACGGTGTGAAGTTGTTGCGGTGCAAAATTATCATTGTAATTTGGCTCGTTTTCGTGTATATTGTTCATAGGTTTTTGTGATTGTGATTGCCTTTCGTCTGTTCCCGCAGACGAAACCGGGGCAATCACTTTTCTTATTGGTTCATACATTAGCACTCCTCCTTCAAGCCATCCATTGTTGTGGTGATCAGGTGGATCGTATCCATTAGGTCATCATCAACCTGCTCACCGGATGCGATGCGCCGCAATTCATCCAGCATAGCGGCAAGTTGATTGCGAAGCGCTTTGTATACTCTCGGATTTCCAACCACAACGATTTCCCGATCTTGCAAGCGGCGGATGATAAAATCCTGCTTGGTGAGGCCGGATAGCCGAACGGCAGTTTCAAGCTGCTCGTCCTCTTGGGGCGATAGGCGAAACGCCACGGTTTTGCTCCGCCAGCGGCCTTGGCCGTCATGGACTTTAAGTGACATCCTCAAAAGCCTCCTTCTCCTCTTTCCACATCCAATTTATCCGCCATCTCAATTTGCCTTGAGGGAAACAGGTGCGCGTAATTATAGGTGATGTTGATGCTCTCATGGCCGACACGATCCGCTATGGCGATTGCGGAAAAACCCATGTCGATCAAAAGTGAAATATGGGAATGACGGATATCGTGGATTCGAATGCGTTTGACCTTTGCTTCTTTCGCCCCTCTGAGCATTTCGTGCTGAAGGTAATGCTTGGTGACGGTAAACATGCGATCAGTAGGTTCGATTCCATACAGCGATTTTATGTACTCTTGTATCTCATCACAAAGAAACTGCGGCATATTGATAACCCTGTTGCTTTTTGGCGTTTTGGGTGTGGTTATCACATCCCTGCCCTTAAGCCGCTGATATGATTTTGAGATGGATACTGTTTTTCGCTCGAAATCGAAATCAGCGGGCGTCAGTGCCAACAGCTCACCTTCGCGGATGCCGCACCAGTAAAGCATTTCAAAGGCGTAGAAGGAAAGAGGCTTGTCCATCATGGCGTCGGCGAATTTCTGATATTCCTCCTTTGTCCAGAACAACATTTCTTTGTTCTTGCTTTTCCCCATGTTGCCGACTTTCGAGGCAGGATTGATGGTGAGGCCATAAAACTTGACCGCGTGGTTGAATATGGCGCTGAGTTGGTTGTGCACCGTTTTCAGATACACAGGTGAGTAAGGATTCTCTTTCTCATCTTTGTAGCTGATCATTTCGTTCTGCCAAGCAATGATTTCCTTGGGTTGGATTTCACACATTTTTCGCCTCCTAAAATAAGGAAGCAGTTTGGTGCGGATGATGTGCTCCTTGGTTTCCCAAGTGCTCTCCTTGACGCGGCTGCGCATATCAGTCGTGTAGGTCTCAACAAAGCTATCGAAGGTCATATCCAGGTCGGCGTTGACCTTCTGGAGCTGCTCCCGCTCCCATGCGAGGGCTTCCCGCTTGGTAGGGAACCCGCGCTTGCTGGTTTGCTTCCGTTCCCCCATCCAATCCGTAAAACGGTAGATGACGCGCCAAGTGTTGGTATTGGACTCTTTGTAAACCGCCATTTCATCACGTCCTTTCTTTTTCGCCGTAGCATACTTTTTCTAGAAAATATTTTTTGCTGACCCTGCCTGAGACGGTTATGTACCCCATTTCCTTGAGTTCCGTGTTGAGCTGCCGGACGATTTTGTAGGCATAGGATTTGGATACCCCCAACTCCTGCGCCACATCTTCAACCCGCATAAATGCACTGCCTGTCATGTAATTCCTCCTTTGGTGATCATTTTTTGTACAGAAAATCTTTAGTGTCGGAATACTTGCTGGCCGCCTTCCGATTTGCCCGGGCGGACACGCCATTGCCGTGACGTGCGACGGTTGTTCTGTTTTCGAGCTAAACCTATATGCTTAGCTCTGCTCTCATCATACTAAGCGTATTTGCTTTTGCCAAGCGGTTTTCAGGAAAATATTAAACTTTTTTGCTTTGATTCCGTTGACGTGCATTAAGCGCATATGCTATACTGCACCTAAAGGAAACGAACGGAGTTGATTGCCATGGCAATCGGCGAAAGAATCCGATATATCCGCAATCTGAGGGGCATGACGCAAAAGAGGCTTGGCATGGTTGTCGGATTTGATGAAAAAACCGCTGATGTCCGCATCGCACAATACGAATCTGGTACGAGAGCGCCAAAGGAGAAGCTGACTGCTGGCATTGCCCACGCTTTGGATGTCAGCCCTCAGGCGCTCGATCTGCCCAACATAGACAGCTATGTAGGGTTGGCGCATACGCTGTTTGCGCTGGAGGACTTGTACGGTCTCCACATCAGCGCCATTGATGGAGAACTGTGTCTCCGGCTGGATAAGTTCAAGGGAATCACCTACCTTTCCATGTTTGATATCTTTCTTGCGTGGCAACAGGAAGCTGAAAAACTGAAAAGCGGCGAGATCACAAAAGAGGAATACGATGCTTGGCGCTATAACTACCCCAGATGATGGAGAAATCAAAAGAGCTAACTGACACGCAAAATCAGTTAGCTCTTTGCTTTATGGATAATCAATCAGTGTTGCCAAAACGTTGCCATCAAGCGGGTAGCTGCCTCGAAAACCCTTATAAATCAACAGGTTGTGGCGTTCGGCAGGTCATTCCCACTCAATCGATGCCGGCGGCTTGCTCGTAACGTCAAACACCACCCGGTTTACCCCCGGCACCTCGGCCACAATGCGCGCCGACATACGCGCAAGCACATCGTGGGGCACCCGGGCCCAGTCTGCCATTACAAAATTTTCGGTGACTACGGCGCGGATGGCCACGGTGTGGCCGTAACAACGGGCGCCTTTCTGCAGGCCCACGGTACGCGTGCCGGTGAGCACCGCAAAGTATTGGCCGATGGAGCGGCCAAGGCCGGCGGCGGCGATCTCCTCGCGTACGATGGCGTCGCTTTCTCCCACGATGTGTAGCTTTTCTTTGGTGATCGCGCCTATCACACGCACCGCCAGGCCGGGGCCGGGGAAGGGCTGCCGCCACACCATATCGGCGGGCAAACCCAGGGCCTCGCCCACGGAGCGCACTTCATCTTTGAACAGGTAACGAAGGGGTTCCACCAGAGCAAAATGCAGATCATCGGGCAGACCGCCCACGTTGTGATGGCTCTTGATTTTCGGCGCACCAGGCAATACGCCAGATTCAAGGATATCGGGATAAATCGTACCCTGGGCTAAAAAATCCAGCTGGCCGAGTTTCCGGGCTTCTTCTGCAAATACATCGATAAACACCGCGCCGATGCGCTTGCGCTTTTCCTCGGGGTCTTCAATGCCTTCCATTTGGGCCAAAAAGCGATCCGCAGCGTCCACACACACCAGGTGCACCGGGAAAGCCTGGGTAAACACCTGGCGCACTTGCTCGGGCTCGCCTTTGCGCATAAAGCCGGTGTCTACAAACACGCAGGTCAGCCGGTCGCCGATGGCTTTGTGGAGGAGCGCCGCGCACACCGAGGAATCCACCCCGCCCGACAGCCCCAGCAGCACCCGCCCCTGGCCAACCCGGCCACGAATATCTTCCACGCAAGCCTGGATGAAGGTATCCGTGGTCCAGTTGCCGGTGCAGCCGCATATGGAGAACAAAAAGTTGTGGAGCATCTGTACGCTTGCAGGATGTTCTCCTGTGCCTTGGTGGGCCGCCACACCGTACAGTTTGCGCTGGCTGTCTTCCATGCAGAATAAGCAGCCGTCGGCGCAGAGGGCGGTGGCGGTAAAACCCTGGGGCAATCGCTCCACATGGTCGGCGGCGCGGCCATGCACATGGAAGGAAGGCGAAGCCTTGGCGAACAACATGTTGTTCGCCGCCAGCTTTACTTCGATTTCTGCCTCTTCAACCTTTTCGGATTGAATAGAACGCGTCTGCCCGCCCAAGGTTTGGGCCATCAGCGTAAGACCATATCCGATGCCCAGCATGGGGATGCCGCAGTCAAAAAGCCCCTGGGGGGCATGGGGCGCGCCCGGTGAGTTGACGCTCAGCCCGTTGCCGCATAGGATCACACCCAGCGGTTTCCCGGCCAATAGAACGTCCAGCGAGGCGGTATAGGGTAACACCTCGCAATATACGTTGGTTTCGCGGATGATCCGCGCCAGCCCCTGGGTGTACGCCGCGCCAAAGTCCAGGAGCGTTATCTGCTGCATGCCACGCACGGGTATTCTCCCCCTTGTTGATCGTCTACCTCCCATTGTACTTGGTTTATGCGTTTGATACAAGATGTTGTGCAAAAAAGGCAGGGCAAAACCCTTTCCCAGGGCAAAAATTTTCGTCCTTAACCCCTACCTCCCTTGTTAAAGGGAGGGGGACCGCCGCAGCGGTGGAGGGATTCTGCAAGGCGCTTTGCCTAACGATGAGATTAGTTTAGAAGAATATGTATTCAAATGCGTTTGCCCTACCCTTTCCTTGCAGCTTGTTTTGTTTGGATCGATATGGTAAAATCCTTTTCGTTGATACTATAATTTTAAGCTCTGTTAGAAAATAGTATTGATTAGCGGAAAATTAATATTAGGCGTGAAAGGATTTAATAATTTATGGCGAAAACGAGAAATGAAGCACCTATAATCGAAACAAAGCGACTTGTTTTAAGGAGAAAAAAATATGATGATTTTCCCTATATGATGAAAATGTTTAATGACGATGAAGTAAGGGAATTTGTTGGGGGGCATCCGCCGCGTGATGAACGCTCTATTAAAGGAATGATTAGGCATAGAA
>Ga0123356_10004363_pt1 | contig 14626 bp, 12 predicted proteins | sample TergutEmb28metaG_2_FD_92546 | JGI IMG/M metagenome (GOLD analysis project Ga0123356, IMG submission 92546) | Embiratermes neotenicus P3 segment gut microbial communities from Petit-Saut dam, French Guiana - Emb289 P3 | ecosystem: Host-associated > Arthropoda: Insects > Digestive system > Gut ...
GGGCGGCTGATGGGTTCTGGCGGCTTCGCCAGAACGGTCGCGATCAAACAGCTGCATCCCCAGTTCGCGAAGGACCCCGAGTTCGTCGCGATGTTTCTCGACGAAGCGCGCCTGGTGGCGCGCATCCGCCACCCGAACGTCGTGCCGACGCTCGACGTCGTGGCCGCCAGCAGCGAGCTCTTTCACGTGATGGAATACGTGCAGGGCGAGTCGCTGAGCCGCCTTGCGCGCGCGCTTCGCGCGCGCGAGGAGCGCGTGCCGCTGCCGATCGTCGTGCGCATCATGAATGACGTGCTCCAGGGGCTGCACGCGGCGCACGAGGCGCGTGACGAGCGCGGCGTGCCGCTCCACATCGTCCACCGCGATGTAACGCCGCAAAACATTTTGGTCGGCGCCGACGGCGTCGCGCGGCTGCTCGACTTCGGGGTCGCCAAGGCGGCCGGGCGGGCGCAAACGACGCAAGACGGGCAGATCAAGGGAAAGCTCGCGTACATGGCCCCCGAGCAGCTCATGAGCGCGGGCGTGACGCGGGAGACCGACCTCTACGCGGCGTCGGTCGTTCTTTGGGAGATGCTCGCCGGCGAGCGCCTCTTCACCGGAGAGCGAAATCGACGTCGTCGCCAAGCTCCTCGAACGGCGGATCGAGCCGCCGAGCCAAGTGGCCCCTTCCGTGCCGCGCGCGCTCGATGCGCTCGTCATGCGCGGCCTGTCGGCGAAAATGGAGGACCGGTTCGCCACGGCGCGCGACATGGCGGTCGCTCTTGGTGCATGTGGAGTCCGCGAGGCGACGTCGCTCGAAGTCGGCGAGTGGGTCGAGCGGCTCGCGGCCTCGTCGCTCGCCGACCGGACAGCGAAAGTGGCGGCGATTGAACGCCGCTCGCAGAGCGAAATTTCGGTGGTCCCTGCCGCGGGCTCATGGGCCGAGCCGGGCGCGTTCACGGGGGTTGGCCCCATCGTCCGCGTGTCGCGCACCCCCGTCCGTCTGAGCGCGGTGAAGCTGCTCGATGGCTTGTCCGAAGCCCCGAGCGTCACGTTCAGCGCAAACGTCGTACGACGTCGCGCTCGTTTGCGCGCCGGCGTGGTCGCGGTCGTGCTCGCGTTCGCGGCGACGGCCGGTCTCGCGATGGTCACGGTCCGCTTCCGGGTCGGGACGACCGGAGCCCCGGTCGCGGTTGCGGCTCCCGCAAATCGCGATGCGCCGGCGGTTGCGCCGGTTGCGCGGGCGTTGCCGCCACCCGACCCAGCTCAGCCCCTGGCGGCTGCGACGCCGATGATTCCCATGAAGGGAACAGGCGCAGAAAAGGGTCCGTCGCTCGCGGCGGTCACGGGGGGGACGTCGGTCAACAAGCCAGCGCCAGCTCGCCGGCGCGTCGTGCCAGCGGTGCCGAGGCGGGCCGGCGCCGATGACCACGTCTTCGAATCGCGCGAGTGAACCGTCTCGTCTTCGCCAGGTGTCGTGGACGCGACGGCCCACCCGTGGTCTCCGGGTCACACGACACCCGTCGAAGCCAACCGATGCTGAGCCCAATTCGTTGATTTTCAGCCCGGTGCGGTGATTGGCGGCGCGCGGCCGGGATCTCGGCGCGGCGTTTGCTCATGGGGTGGGGCATGCGCCAACCGAACCGCCTCCGCATCGCTTTCGTCGCCGACAGCCTACACACGCTTTCCGGCGGCGTCCTCTCCGGGAAATACGTCGTCGAGCGTCTTCGTCAGGAGCACGACGTCATCACCGTCGCCGCAGATGGCGACGAGGCGTTGCCATCGTTCACGTTGCCGATTCGCGCCATGCGCGAAATGCGCTTCGTGATGGCGAGGCCAGACCGCGCGATTCTTTCGCGCGCGTTTCAGAACGTCGATGTCGTGCACCTGCAGCTGCCATTTTGGCTTTCGTTCACAGCGCTCGAAGAGGCGCGGCGGGCCGGGCTGCCGGTCGTGGCGGGGTTCCACGTGCAGCCAGAAAATGCGTATTACAACGTGGGGATTCACTCGACCTGGCTCAACGACGCGACGTACCGCTTTCTCATTCGTCGCTTTTACGACCGGGTCGACACCGTGATTTGCCCGACGCCGTTCGCCGAAGAGCGCCTTCGCGCGCACGGTTTGCGCGCTCCCGCGGTGGTCGTGTCCAACGGCGTACCGCCCGATGTCGCCGCGGCGACGGCGGTCCCGCACGCGCCGCGTCCCGATGACGGGCAAGACCGGCCCTTCTTCATTTTGGCCATCGGCCGCCTCGGGGCGGAGAAGCGGCAAGACGTGATCATCGAGGCGGTGCGCCGCTCGCGTCACCGCGATCGCATTCGTCTCGCGCTCACCGGCGCCGGTCCGCGCGAAGACGAGTTGAAAGAGCTCGCGCGAAACCTCCCGAACGGCGCAGAGATCGGTTTTGCATCGCGCGACGAGCTGCTCCACCGGCTGGCGACGGCTGACTTGTTCATTCACGCGAGCGAAGTGGAGCTCGAAGGGATGGCCGTTCTCGAAGCGATGAGCGCGGGCCTACCGGCGGTCATCGCGCAGGCGCCGGAGAGCGCCGCGTCTCGTTTTGCCCTCAACGACGACTTCGCGTTCCCTGCCGGCGACGCGGGCGCGCTTGCGCAAAAGATCGACGCGCTCATCGACGCGCCCCAAAAGCTCGAGGCGGCGCGTGCGGCGTACCGAGAGCGCGCGCGTCAGTTCGACTTCGGGGCTTCCGTGGGCAAGCTCGTCGACGTGTATCGACGCGTCATCGACGCGCATCGCGCCCGTCCACGTAAGAGCGCGTGAACGGGAAGGCCGGCCTTCTGCTCAGCACCCGGTGCCGCACGCAAAGCCGCCAGCGCAGCGGTTGGGCGCTTGGCCATTGGCGCACGTGACCTGGCAGTTGGCCGCCTGCATGCAGTTCACCTGGCAGCTTCCCTGGCAGGTGATCTCGCATGACTGCACTCCGTTGCATCGCACGACGGAGCGATCGCCGACGGTGCCGCTGCAGCTCGGCATGTTCGAGCACGTGAGCTGGCAGCTATCGCCGCACGTCGGCGCGCAGGCGCTCGCTCCGTTGCAGTCGATGTTGCACGACGAGCCGCACGCACCGTTGCACGTATCGCCGTTTTGGCATTGCACGTTGCAGTTGTTGGCGGGGTTGCCGTTGCGGCAGTTGAACGGCACGACCGACGACGTCGACGAGCTCGAGACCGACGTGGACGACGACGTGCTGGATGTCGTGGCCGACGTCGAACCGGTGGACGGTCCCACGCTGGCGGTGGAGACGGTCGCGCTGTCGCTCGCGCTCGAGCTCGACGAGCCCCCGCTACTCGTGGCCGCGATCGACGTGGTCGACGTGGCATACGTGGTCTCCGTGGTCGACGATGTCGTCGACGGGAGCGGCGCCGTGGGGGCCACGCTCGCATCGCTGTCTGGATAGGCGCTCCAGTCGAAGTTTTTTCCACCGCAGGCGAGAGGCGCTGCGGCGACCGCGCAAGCTAGGCAAACAAGGAGTATTGCGCGCATCGGGCCCCGGGCATCGCCGGCGAAGAGGCGGAAAACCGCGCTTCGTCGAGCACTTCGGTACAAGTGGAGTGCCTCTCGGCTCGACGTGCGAGGCGGCGAGACGCGTTCGGGACGGTGCATGGTGGTCGCGCAGGCGCCTCGACCATAGAGCGCGGCATTGTATGCTTCGCGCGATGATCCGCCACGTTGGTCCTTCGAGATTATCATTCTTAGCCCTTGGCGCGTATTCGGGAATCGCCGTCGCGGCCTGCGCGACGACCCAGGGAGTGCCGAGCGCCGCTTCGGATTTCGAGCCGAACAGCTCGTCATCGAGCGTTTCGGCTCCGGCGACGAACGGCGACGATGCCAGCGCTCCGGCCACGATCGGAAACGGCTCGGGCGGAAGCGTCGGGAACCTGAGCCTCGACTCGGGCGCAACCGAGAGCGGCGAGGCGTGTCAGCACGCGGCGGTCACGTTCCTTCCGAAGGTTCCGGTCGTTTACGTGCTCGCCGATCGATCGGGGAGCGAGTTCGAGTCGGCGACGACCGGCGCCTGGTTCACGCTGCGCACCGCCACGCTCGCCGTCATCCAGAATTTGCAGGCTCAGGTTGCCTTCGGGTTCGGCGCGTACACGGGGACGAATCCGAGCAACGGCAACATGTGCCCGATCCTCGACGAGGTTCCGATCGCGCTCAACAACTACGACGCGATCAACACCCTTTATTCGATGCTCGGGCAGCCGATGTTCAAGGCGGAGACGCCGGCGACGCTCAGCTTGCAGAAGGTTTCGCAAGAAGTGTTGCAGGCGACCGTCGACCCGAGCGCCGGTCAGGTGGGCTCGAGGTACATTCTCTTTGTGACGGACAGCGAGACCGATTTTTGCGATGACGGGGCGGCGATTTGCCCCGCGGATTCCGTCACGGCGGCGATCCAGAGCATCTATTCCCAGGGCGTGAACACGCTCATTTTGGGTCTTCCGAGCGATCCGTCCAATCCGTCGCCCATCGCTGCCGAGGCCTTGCAGGCCTTCGCCAACGCCGGAGCGGGGCTGCCGCCCATCGCGCCTCCGCTCAATCCCGGTCAGGCACCGGCGACTCCCGTCGAGATTTACCAACAGTGCAATGGCCGCGCCGGCTGGGCGGCGCAGTACACGGGCGCGACCGGCAACGACGGCACTTCGCTCGCGACCTATGCCGGAACGAGCGCGTCGACCGCCGATGCGTCGGCGGCGGATGCATCGATTGCAGACGCCTCGATGGCCGACGGAGCGACGACGGGCGTAGCGACGACGAGTGCGACCGTCTTCAGCCCGACGAGCACGAGCGATGCGACGGCGCTCACCGACACCATCGCGGCCGCGTTGCAGACGGTCAAGAGCTGCTCGTTCGATCTGCAGGGGCAAGTCATGATCGACTCCACCCTCGGAGCCGAAGGCACCGTCACCGTCGACGGCACGGTCGTGCCCTTCGACGCGTCCAATGGCTGGACGCTCGTGGGCTCGGCGACCGTCGAGCTCGTCGGAAGCGCGTGCGATAGCTGGCGCGCGAAGGGGATGACCATCAATTTCGATTTCCCGTGCGGGGCCATCATCCCGGTCGTGCGTTGAGCAAGGCATGCGACCCTCCGCCGCGCCCGCCAGTGGTACTGTTTCGGGTCGCATGGCGCGCCCGACGAGCTCCCCCGGTACGCGTTCGCCGGCCGGCCCTTCAGACGCAGCGCTCGTCGTCGCGGCGCGCGCCCGCGAGGGATGGGCGCGCGAGGCGCTCTTTCGTCGCTACGCACCACTCGTGAACGGTCTCGCGTACCGCCTGCTCGGCAACGACGGAGACGTCGACGATCTCGTGCAAGACTGTTTCGTACAGGCGCTCGAGTCGCTCGAGCGTCTCGGGGATCCCCAGGCGTTCGTGGCCTGGTTGCAGGCTGTCGTGGTGAGAACGGCCAGCAAGAGGATTCGGCGGCAGCAGCTTTTGCGCCGTCTCGGGCTTCAACGCGGCGAGCCCGTCGACATCGGCCGCCTCGTCTCGCGCGAAGCGCCGCCCGACATCGCCGCCGAGCTGCGCGCCATCTACGCGATCATCGACCACTTGCCGGCGCGCGTTCGCGTTCCGCTGCTCCTGCGACGCGTCGAGGGGCACTCGCTCGACGAAGTCGCGGGGCTGGTGGGCGTTTCGCTCGCGACCGTCAAAAGGCGGGTTGCGCAGGGGGAGCGGTACCTCGAAGCGATCCTCGCCCGCTCCGATGCGTCGGCAGTCGAAGAAAGGACATCCCACCATGCGTGAGGCCCGGCGGCTCGCGTCGTTCGTTCAGCCGGCGCTCGGTGAGGCGCGCCTGTCGCGCCAGTGGGCCCTCATCGCCGGGGCCCTCGACCGGCGTGCTCCCCTGCGCAAGCTCGTCGTCGCGGGCGGCGCCGCGCTCGCTCTTGCGGCGGCGGTTGCGGTCGCGTGGCGCGTCCCGCACGCGCGCCTCGGGCCGACCCCGGCGCAAATTGCGACGATCGAGGGCGGTGCGGTCACGCTGGCCGACGGCTTGCGCGTGACCTCCGAGGCGGGAGGGCGCGTGCGTGTCCTCGCCGGCAAGGGCGCCGATGTCGAGCTCGTCGTCGCGGCGGGCGCGGTCGATCTCGACGTCCCCCATGGGGCGCGGCGGGTGACGGTGCACGCCGGGCGCTACGACGTCGTCGACCAGGGAACGCGCTTTCGCGTAGCGCTCGGCGCCTCAGGCGACGTGCGCGTGCAGGTGGCCGAAGGAGCGGTCGAAGTGCGGGCGCGCTCGGGCGCCGAGCCGGTGCGTGCGCTCGGCGCGGGCGACGAGTGGTCGAATGGGGCGCTCACCGCGGCGCACGTGCCCCCGCAGCCGCAACCCACGCCATCGGCCGACACCGCCCCGGCCGCCCCAGCGCCTCTGCCCGAGGCGCCTTCGGCGCTGGCGGTGGTGGCTGCCGAGCCGCCGTCGAACGCCAAAGACCTCCTCGAAATCGCCGAACGCCAGCGCCTTGCGGGCAACCCCCGCGCCGCCGCCGCCGCGCTCGATACGCTGCGCCGCCGCCATCGCGCCGACCCGCGCGCGGCGCTCGCCGCCTTCGAGCTCGGGCGGTTGCGCCTCGACGCCCTTGGCGATGCGCAAGGAGCCATCGAAGCGCTGAACGACTCGATTGCGCTCGCGCCCAAAGGGCCGCTGCGCGAAGACGCCGAGGCGCGGCGCGTCGAGGCGCTCGAGCTTGCGCGTTCGCCCGAGTGCCCCGCGGCGCGCGATGCCTTCATCGCGCGCTATCCGCGCGGGGTTCATCGGGCCATCGTGGCCGCGCGCTGCGTAAGCCCTTGAAGGCTCGGGTCGTCGTCGTGCTCGCCGCGCTCGCCGTTTCTGGCAACGCCCGGGCTGACGCGCCGTGCGGACAAAACGGTCGCCCCTACGTTTCGGTCGCCGGGTCGATTACCGAGCTGCCCAACATCGTTTCTCTGATGCGTGCCGAGCTCGCCGCGCGGCAGATCGACGTATGCGCCGACGCCATGCCTCGCGGCTCGCCGCCGCTTGCGACGGTCGACGTGTCGGCGGAGCGGGCAAGCGCGGTCATCGCCGTCGAGGTGAACGACCGGTTGACGCAAAAACGGGTCATCCGATCCGTCGATTTGGCGGGCGTGCCGCCCGATGGCCGGGCGCTCACCCTGGCTGCGGCGGCCGACGAGCTTTTGCGCGCGACCTGGGCGGAGCTCGCGCTGACGACCGCCCCTGCGCCTGCCGCCGCGGTTCCGCGCGCCGTCGAGACGATGGTCGAAGAGGTGCGCGAGGGGCCGAAGCGCCGGGCGGCGCCGGCTGCGCCTGCGCCGTGGGTGGGGTTTACGACGATGGCCGCGCTCGAGATGGGCACCGGCGGCATTCTCTATGGGGGCGACGTGCGCGTTTCGGTGCCCGCGGGGCAGCGCTTTTCGGGTGTCGCGCGTTTCGGCGTCCGCGAGGCGCCTGAAGTCTCGGGGCCCGACGGCAGCGTCCACACGTCGGTCATTTTGGCGGGCCTCGGGGCCACGCTGCGCACGACCTCGCCGCGCGTGCGTTTTGCTCTCGACGTCATCGGGCGCGTCGACGCGGCGTTCGCGAGCTACGTGGGCGTCGCCAATCAAGGTAGCGTGGGCAAAAGTCGCGGTGGGCTCGGGGTCATCGCCAGCGGCGGGGTCGACGCGTGGGTTCCGCTGGGTGCGGCGGTGAGGTTCGCGAGCGAGCTGCTGCTCGAGGTCCCGATGCGTCCGATCCGCGTTTTTGACGCCGGGCGGCAGGTCACGGCCATCGCCGGAGTCGGCTGCGCCTTGGGGGTGGGTCTCGGTGTCGTTTTTTGATCGCGGCCTGCCGATGCGTGCCGCGTGTCGGGCCGTGCTCGTCGCGCTCGCGCTCGCGACGTGCGCGCCGGTCGACTTGACGGTGCTCCTCCCCGGCGGCCGCGCCGACGCTTCGCTCGCGACGACCGTCGGGTGCTTGCCCGGGGGCGCCGAGTGCACCCACGCCGGCGCGTGCTGCAGCCTCGCTTGCGTCGCGGCGGTCGGTGCGCCGGCGCGCTGCCAAGACGACGGCCCGATGTGCGCCGTCGTCGGCGGCCCCTGCACGGCCGCCACCGATTGCTGCAGCGGCGTTTGCTCGGCCCACGTCTGCGTCGCCGACATGACCGTGGCGACGTGCTCTCCCGCGGGAGAGTCTTGCACGGGAGGCATGCCGTGTTGCTCCTTGTCCTGCGTGGCTCAGCGGTGCGCGCTTCTTTCCGCGTGCCGCGTCGTGGGAGAGCTCTGCGACGTCGGCGTCGATTGTTGCTCGGGATCTTGCGCTCTGGGCGCGGACGGCGTCCTCCGCTGCGCCGCTCTCGAGACGTGCACCACGGCCCATGGCGACACGTGCTCCAACGAGGTCGGCGAAGTCTGCACCGGCGGCACTCAATGCTGCTCCGGCCGGTGCCTGCAGGGCCTCGACCCCGTCAACCGATGCGCTCCGGGGGGCGGCTGCGTCACCGCGTGCGAGCGCTGCAGCGCCGACTCGGACTGCTGCTCCGGTTCGTGCGTCAAAGTCAACGGAGTCGGGACCTGCCAGCTTCAACGCGGTTGTGGCGAGGGGGGCGAGGCCTGCACGGCTGCGAGCGACTGCTGCGCCGACGTCCCGGCCTGCGTCGGCGATTCGTACGCGGGCTTCAATCGTTGCGGCGTGCCGGGCATGTCGTGCCTGGCCGGCGGCGCGACGTGCGCGTTCAGCGGCGAGTGCTGCACTGGCTTCTGCGGCGTGTCGGCGAGCGCCCTCGTCTGCGCCGCGCCGCTCTCGGTTGATTATGCGCCGTGCAGGGCGAATGGCGACTGCCGCACGCCCAGCGCGGTCTGCTCGCGACTCTCGGACGCCCTCGTGTGCATACCGCCGTCGTGATGGCGCTGGGGCGCGCGCTTTCGCAAGCGATCTTCGTCAATCCACCGCGTCGAGCCCGAGCGGCCCGACGAGCCAGTGCCGGTCGGCCAAGAGGGGGACGACCATGCCGCTCAAGTCCGAAAGAGCGCCGCCGCTCGACGTGGGGACGTCCCAGATCGGGGCGTCGCGCGGAATCCCCGCGAGGTCCGCGGCGCGCCCGACCGCCGTCTCCCAGTCTCCGAGCTCGTCGACGAGACCCACGCGGAGCGCGTCGGCACCGAGCCAGACGCGCCCCTGGCCGATCGCGTCGACGCGCTCGCGCGCAAGGCGGCGACCCTCCGCGACGCGTGCGACGAAGCGTTCGTAAATCTCGCGACTCGATCGCTCGAGAAGCGCCCGTTCATCGTCGGACCAGGCGCGCGCGAGGCTCCCCAAGTGGGCGAAGCGCCCGCGCTCGAGGAGCTCCGCGTGCACGCCGTGCCGGTCGAGCAGCGCATCGGCCACGATTTTGCCGGTGACGACGCCGATCGACCCGGTCACCGTCGACGGCGCCGCGACCACGTGCCGCGCCGCCGCCGCCACGTAATATCCGCCGCTCGCGGCCACGGCGCCCAAAAGCGCGACGACGGGCTTTCGCGCGGCCGCGAGGTGCGCTTCGCGCCAAATCAGGTCGCTCGCGAGGGCGGAACCGCCCGGTGAGTCGATGTGGAGGACGATCGCGCCCGTGAGCTCGTCCTCCGCCGCGAGGCGGAGCGCGCGACAAATCGCATGGCTCGTGGTGACGCCGCTCGAGAAAAAGGAATGAGAGGGCCGTGCCCGCCCCGGTAGGATGAGACCCGTCACCGAGACGACGGCGACGAACCGGTCTCCCTCTGGAGCCCGCATCGGCAAGAACCGCTGCGCCACGGCAAACGGGGGAGACCCCGGCTCGATGATTTCGTCTTCGTATGCCACGCGATCGATGAACCCGAGCTCCTTGAGCCGCTCGGCGGACGTCACGCCCTCGTCGATTGCCGCGCGAACGTCGGACGGCGAAAGGCGTCGATCCATCGCGACGTCGTGGACGAACTGGGACTCGAGCCCGCCGAGAATCGCTTCGAGCTGCGCGCGGTCCGCAGGGCTCATGTCGCGACGGACGAATTCGTCCATCGCCGTCTTCGACTCTCCCACTGCCACTTTCTCGAAGCGCACGCCGAGCTGCGCCAGGGCCTCTCCAAAAAACAGCCGGCAGATCCCGACGCCGTGCAGGCGAACGTCGGCCGCTTCAGGGACAATCACCTCGTCGGCCGCACACGCCACGTAATAGGCGCGGCGCGAGAGGGTGGACAAGAGCGCCACCGCCGCCTTCCCCGACGAGCGGAATTCGTGAATCAACCGACGGATGGCGTGCGCCGACGCATACGGCACGTCGAGGCCGTCGATTCGAAAGACCGCACCCCCGAGCCACGGCGCCGCCCCGAGCGATCGCAGGAGCGCCGCCAGCTCGTGCAACGAGCGCGGGCGCGATCGGATTAGGCCGGTGCGCCCGGCCAAGTCGGCGCGCGGCGGGCGGGCCGGCAGCTTCCCCGTGAGGTCGATGACGACGCGACGCGGCCGCGGCCCGGGCAGCCTGAGGACGAGATTGTGCGCTGCGGCGCGCAGCCGTTGCGCCGTCGCCCACGGTCCCGGGCCGATGCGATTGCGCGAGGCACGCACCCCGAAGATGTCGGGTGCGCCGGGGGCATCGTCAACGGCCCACCGCCCCAACGCCGCTGGAACGGACGCGCTGGACGTCTCAGGCACACGTCAGGCCCGCGGCACGAGGTCCCGGTGCGAAGAGCCCATCTCACGCAACGCGCGCGGCGTGCTGCATGCGCCCCCGGCCGTAAGGGTCTGGATTCATTGCCAACGTGAATAACTGTGGCGCTGGGGCACGTTCGCTGCTTAGTGCCCTTCACATGCTTTCACGCACATCGCGGCGGAGCGCCGCTTCTCGTTTCGTCTGTCGTTGTATCGGTCTGGGCGTCGGGGTCGTGATGTGGGCATCTCCCGCGGTGGCGCGCGCGGACCGGGTGTATATCGTTCGCGAGCGGTACTACGTCGAGCGCGACGAGCCGCGTAGCTCCCTCGCCCTGGGGTTCGACCTCGAAGGCTCGATCCCGGTCGACGTCCCTCGTTCGTTCACCGGGAACGACGTCCGCGGAGGCGGCGGGTTCAAACTGCGGATCGGCGACCAGATCCGGTGGCCGCGTCTGTGGATGACCCCCGAAGGGGGCTATGCCTACAATCACCTGTTCGCCACCGACGACGTCGGGCACGCGAACGCGTGGGACGTTCACCGCCTTTTTGGCGGCCTGCGGGTCGGGTTCGGGCGATTCGTCGTTCCCGGATTCTATGCGCACGTCGGCTACGGCTGGCGCGACACCGGCGACCCTGCGGTGCGGCGCGCGAGCGGGCTCGCGTTCGATGCGGGCGGGTTCATCGACTTCCATCTCATTCCCCAACTTGGATTCGGTCCGCACGTCGAATACGTCATGGTCGACGCCCAGCCATTCACGCCGCACTGGGTCGCGATTGGCGCGCACGCCGACATCCACTTTTGACCGCTAGGTCGCGTCGCGCTGCACAACCCCCGCGATGAGCGCGGCCCAGCGCACCACGCGTTCGAGGGCGCGCTCGATGGACGGTTCGGCGGGGGGGTGGAGCCAGGGAGGGGCCGGGATCGCCGGCTCGGCTGCTCCCGTCGCGAGGTGCGCTCTCGCAGCCTCGAGCGTCGCGGCGACGTAAGCCGCCACCGCCGCGGCGTCGGCCGTACCGGCAGGCCCCGCCGTGCGCGCGATCGGACGGAGCACATCGAGCGACGTGAGCGCGCTTGCCAGGCGTCGTGCATACGTCACGAGGAGCATCGCGTCGGCGGCATTGCCGCGATCGGTCAGCGGCTCGGCAAGCCAGCGCTCGAGCGACGTTTCGGCGGCTCCGAGCGCAAGCCCCGTGGCCCTGCGCTTCGACGCGACATGCGAATCGTCGAGCGAGCCCTTCGGGTCTCGAAGTGTCGCGAAGACCGCCGCGGCGTAATCGCCGAGGAACGCGAGCATGTCGCCGAGCGCTTCGGGGGCGCGGCGCCGCTCCGACGCAGGTGCGATGAGGACGCCCGCCAAGAGCGCGACCAAGCCCCCCAAGACCGCGTCGCCGGCGCGCAGCGCGGCCGTGTGCCAGTCGTGCGTCGGGTCGGTCACGATGACGAAGAGCGGCGTCAGGAAGAATGTGAACAGACGATAACTTCGCGGCCGTGTGGCGACGGCGGCGACGGACAAGGGCACCAGCATCAGCGCCAGCGCGAGCCGTGAGTGCACGCTCGTCGTGATCACGAGCGCCGCAATGCACCCGAAGATGGTCCCGACGACTCGTTCGCCGGCCCGCTTCATCGTCGCGCCGGGATAGGGCTGCAGGATGGCGAGCGTCGTGAGCGTCACCCAGTAGACGCGGCTTCGCGAGAGCAGCTCACCCACGAGCGACGCGGCGCCAGCGGCGAGCGCGGTGCGTAGGGCGTGCTGCAAGTAGGGCGAGCGCCACGACAGCGCGTCGCGCATCGCGCGCAGCGCGATCGGCACGGTGGTCACGTCACGCGCGGCGGAGACCGGCCCCGGCTGGGGGGCTCCGGGCAGAGACGCCGTGTCGCGTGGCTCGGTGGCGGGCGGCCCCCTGTCGGACGCGAGAGCGTGGAGCAGATCGCGCACGAGGGTGCACGCGCGATCGAGGCGATCGAAGAGGTGGTCGGCGACGGTGGCCGGAGTCGGATTCAATGTCGGCGACAGCGTCGGGGCAGGCGGCATGTGCCGTCGCACTTCCGGCGACGCGAGGGTGGTTGCCACGGCGCGATACCCGGCGGCGAGCGCGTCGAGCCGGCGAGGGTCGACCGACGGCGCGAGTGCCCTCGACTCGAGCTCGATGACCAGCGAGGCCACGATGGGGAATTGCAGCTCCGCCGCTCCGAGGAGCGCGCGGACGGTGCCGCCGTAGCGGCTCTCACCCTGGCGGCGCGCGCGGCCGGCGAGCGCCGCGACACGGGCGGATTCGAGGGCATCGCGGATTTGCCGGTGGTGCGTGCGCACGAGATCGGTCCACGCGGACGCCGCTTTCTGCTCTGCGGAGTGCATGCGTGCCGCTTCGGCGACGTATGACGCCAGCGCGGCGTAGACGTTCGCGACCGCGCGGCGCACCGGCAGATGCGTCCACACCGGCCAGACGATGGTCGACATGAAGACGGCCATGGCGGCGCCCAACGCGAACCCGAGGGCATCGCTGACCGGTGAGGTGCGCACGCGCGCCCCGCCAATCGCGGCGACCATCGTCAGAAAATTACCGAGCGTCGCGGCCGATCCGGAGACCGAGCGTAGCATCGACATCGCGAACGCGATCAGCATGAGCCCCGCGGTAGCCATGGTGGGCGCCCAGGCGACCGACTCGAACGCCGCCACGAGCGGCGTTCCGGCCACGACGAAGATGGCGAGCGCTCGGGCGCGCGTAGCGCGGGGACCGCCGGGGTCCGCAAGCGTCCCCAGCCACCCGCCGAGCGCGGTCCAAGCGAGCTCGGGCCGCGCCAGCGCCGCCGCGAGGTAAAAAGGCGCGAGGGTCACGAATGCTGCGCGCACTCCTCGTGCGACATCGGGTGTGGCGACGCCCAGCAGATCCCGCGGCCAGCGCATCGTAGCCCGCGTCCTGTCTAATGCACCGGCGCTGAGATGGCATCTATCGGGTGGTTTGCCCCACATGATGCGCGGCTAGCGCAACTTGCGAACGCCGGGTGTCTCTGGCAGCGTCGTCCATCAAGGGATGCCGGAGCCACCTTCGATGTTCCCGCCGCCGACGCTCCCACGAAGCCTTTCGGCTTCGCGATTCGCGGGTGCAGCGGCGACGGCCGGAACGGCTTTGGTCATCGTGGCATGCGGCCTTCCCTTGCAAGGTGAGGAACTGGTCTGCTCACCGCCCGGCAGCGCATGCGTGATCAACACCGGTGCCCCGTCCGTCGACGCCGCGCCCGCGGTCGACGCGCGCTCGGGTGCGATGGCCGATGGCGGCGACGCCGGTGCCCCGACCGACGCTTCCCAGGGTGAGCCCGACGTGTCGCTCGTCGATGCTCCTGCCGGTGGCGACGGCGCGCCGGTCGACGCGGTCGACGGCGAGACCCTCGATGCCGACCAGGGTGCGGCCGACGCGGCGGACGGCGAGACCTCGGATGCTGCAGACGCCGCGGACGTCGGCGCTGCGGAGAGCGGGAACATCGATGCGACCGAGGGCGGTGCCGTCGACGCCGACGGTGCGCCGGACAACGGCATGGATGCCGCCGGCGATGTGGCCTTCGACGCTCCCGATACGTCGAGCCCTTACGACGACGCATCCGACGGCACGGCTCCACCCGACTCGACCCTCACCTGCAACGCGCTCGACAACTCGCTTGCTCCGGTGATTCTCGAGCTCGACATGGCGGGGCCGGGCGCAACCGGGCAAGGCATGGGCGGCTCGTTCGCGGGCGGGACATACGTTCTCACGAGCTACACCGTTTACGGATCGGGTGGGTCCGGCGGGGGCGGCAGCCTCCAGGTCACGATCTCGCTGACGCCGGGCGCGCAGACCCAAAGCGGCGTCGTGGTCGATTCGATCGAGAACGCCAACGGGGCCGGTGACGTTACGTACGGCCACGATTGGCAGGTCCTCTTCGGCAGCACGGTTCGCAGCACGAGCACGTGCGGGCCGGCCGGGTCGATTTTCGACACGACGGGCACCGAAACGATCGGTTAAACCGCGACGTCGACC
>Ga0123356_10004364_pt1 | contig 14625 bp, 13 predicted proteins | sample TergutEmb28metaG_2_FD_92546 | JGI IMG/M metagenome (GOLD analysis project Ga0123356, IMG submission 92546) | Embiratermes neotenicus P3 segment gut microbial communities from Petit-Saut dam, French Guiana - Emb289 P3 | ecosystem: Host-associated > Arthropoda: Insects > Digestive system > Gut ...
GATGTTTCAGTTGCCGGGAGAAGCAGCATATTTTGGTGAGATGACTGAGAAGCAAAGAGATCTTTATACTGCTCTTGGAGTTGAGCCCCCCTCATAGATATAATTTTACGGGATTTCAGGATAAAAACTTCGACACCTCATCTTGAAGTAACCACAAGACCAAAAAAGGGTGATACAACATGGCAGTTTATGGATATGTCAGAGTTTCAAGCACAGAACAACACGAAGACCGACAAATAATGGCAATGAACAAACTACAAATACCACCCCTAAACATTTTCACAGATAAACAAAGCGGAAAAGACTTTAACCGACCCGCATACAAAAAATTAACCGACAAACTACACCCAGGCGACCTCCTCTACATAAAAAGCATAGACAGACTCGGACGCAACTATAACGAAATACAAAACCAATGGCGCATACTAACAAAAGAAAAAGGCATAGATATCGCAGTAATAGACATGGCAATGCTAGACACCCGACTAAACAAAGACCTAATGGGCACATTCATCGCAGACCTAGTACTACAAATCCTCTCATTTATAGCACAAAACGAACGCGAAAACATACGCAAACGACAAACCGAAGGCATAGCCGCCGCAAAAACAAAAGGCATACGCTTCGGACGCCCAACAAAACCCCTACCCACCAACTTTACCGAACTCATAAAACAATGGCACAACAAACAACTCAACAAAACAGACATACTAAAAAAATGCAAAATAAGCGAATCCACACTTTACCGCCGAAGAATTGAACTGCAAAAAGGTATTCAATAATTTTCCACAAAAAACCATTCAAAAGGTGTACTTTTTGACAGAAAAATTTCTATATACTGCATCTCATAAAACTGTAAAAAAAAGGGAGGTTATATGTAAAATTGACCATCTTGCAATTCGAAAACCATGTCTTCAGGCCACAGAATTCTGTTGAACCATGTCTTATGACTTATGTCAAAAAGTACACTATTTGACAATTAGTTAAATAAATTTAACTATTATTATACAAACGTTTAATAACGTATGCATGATGGATGATTATGTAATGAAAAACGGAGAGACATTAATGTGACACAAGATTATGTAAACAAAATACAAGGTTATGTGGGCAAATTTTTAAACATGAAATTTTATGAAAAATTATTTATAATTGTGGGTGTTGTTTTGGTGATAGGGGTGGCGGCGTGGGTCTTTACTTCGGAAACTGGTGGTGGCTTATCGGGTCGGTATGAATCTGCCACAGGTTCAAGTTTGGAATTTATTGGTGGAAACAGGGTTAAACTATATGGTGTTGTTGACTATGATACTAGTTCTGGACAGGTGACTTACAAGTTGAGTGGAAATCAGATATCGCTCGAGACTACTTATGATAATGGTGATACGCGTTTAACGAAGGGAACAGTTAGTGCTGATAAACGAGAAATCGTAATTAATGAAAGAGTGTATGTGAAAAAGTAACATGCATTAATTTTTTTATCTTTTTAAATATGTGGTATTCAGATAAAATGCTAAATTTATGTTAGGTTTTGGAGAATTATGTATGAAAATTAATGAAATATTTCTAAAAATGTTATTGACCATTTTTTTTGTCACTTTAATTGTGAGCTTATCACAAACGTTAATGATAAGTGCAGTGGACACAACCTATAGTACGTTAATACCTGAGAACGCAAAGCACATTCAAACTGCCGCGCAGCTTGCAGACATTGGTGGAATAAAAAGTGCTGGTGAATATTATGTACTTGATAACGACATAAACCTCGTTGACGAATGGGTACCAATTGAAGATTTTAGTGGCACATTTGACGGCCAAGGTTATAGCATAAACAATTTATACGTGCTGAAAAGTAGCAATAGAGAGAACGCTGGATTATTTGGAACAGTAATTAACGTTGTGACAATAAAAAATGTAGGAGTAAACATCAACTCTAACGGTGTAACCGCTAGCTCTAGTTCTGGTTATACCTCTGCTGGCGGTTTAGTCGGTCGTATTAGTGGTAGTATTAGTTGTAGCATAAGTGTGATGAATTGTTATGTCACAGGTGATGTAACCGCTACCTCTACTAATTCTATTGGTTACGCTTGTGCTGGGGGTTTACTTGGCATGAGTGATATTTATTCTTCTTCTATAGATATAACGAATTGTTATGTTGTGGGTGATGTAACTGCCACTTCTCCAGGTTATGTTTATACAGGTGGTTTAGTCGGTGCTAGTTGTAGTGTATATGTGGGGAAATGTTCAGTTGTGGGTGATGTAACTGCCACTTCTCCGTCTGGATATGCTTATGCAGGAGGTTTAGTCGGTGGTGGTGATAATGGAACTGTGGAGAATTGTTATGTTGTGGGTGATGTAACTGCCGTTTCTTCTGCTAGTGTTGTTTATGCGGGTGGTTTAATTGGCTCTGGTCCTTCCCTTGTAAATATAAGAAATTGTTATGTTGTGGGTGATGTAACTGCTACTTCACGTTTTGGTCGTGCTTATGCTGGAGATTTAATTGGCTCTGATCGTCGCGATAATTATGTAAGTCATAGCTATTTTCTTTTTGATCAGACCGTTAATGGCGGTACATTGAGTTACGTTGGTGAGTCTCTTTCATCTGATGCCATGAAGAATCAGCAATCGTTTATCGGGTGGGATTTTGAGAATATTTGGGCAATTAATTCCAATACAAACGGAGGATACCCCTATCTCAGGGGTTTAATTGCGAATAATGGAAATGGTTCGTTGGAAACAACCACGCCTCAAAGCGATGGAGATGACAGTTCTTTTTTAAGCGACCAGTCAACTCCTTCTACTGGTTCTAACTCTTCAAGTGGTGATGGTCAGCTGGGTGGGTTTAGGCTGTTGTTGTTCGTAGTTGTGGTAGGCGTTATATGGGCAATAATAGGTGTGTGTATATTGTTATTGCGTAAGCGGAAAACAGGTGTAACAGTTGTATAGGTTAAACAGATAAGACTCTTTGCGCTTCTTTTCCTTTTTTTACTGGTGTTGTATTTTTTCATAGTTGTCCGTGTATGGATTGTGTTCTTGTTTTTTCTCATCTGTTAGTACCTTTGATTTTTGTGTTCTTTTGCTGATTTTTGGTAGTGATGCATTTTATTATTTTACCGCCATTTTCACAGGTGGTTATTTTTTTGTTATTGTAGTTTTATGGTTTTTTGGTAACTGTTTAGTTGTGTGGGTGTTTTTGAGTTGTTGGTGTGCATATTGTTTACATAGTGTGCGTGGTGTGGTAGAGTAGGTAGTGGTTATGAATAGAGTGGAGTTGGAGAAGTTTAGTAAGGCTGAGTTGATAGTTGTGACTTTGATTTTGCGATCTAAGATTTGTTGTATGGTGTTAGATGTGTTGATGTGTAGTAGGTTGTGTTGTGGGAGTGGGTTGTGTGGACGATAACAATGTTAAATTTTTTGAGAGTAGGCGTGTTCGTACTGTTTGGGATGAGGAAAAAGAGGAGTGGCTTTTTTCGGTAGTTGATGTTGTTAGTATATTGACAAACCAACCGACACAACGTGGAGCAAGTAATTATTGGGCTAAATTAAAAGAACGTCTTAACGCAGAGGGTGCAAATGAACTGCTGACAAATTGTCAGCAGTTGAAAATGTTGGCAGAAGATGGTAAAATGCGTTTAACTGATGTTGCGGATACCAAAGGAATTTTGCGTATTATTCAGTCGGTACCTTCGCCTAAAGCTGAACCATTTAAAATTTGGCTTGCGACGGTCGGTGCGGATAGGATTGATGAGGCCTTTAACCCTGAAATAGCGATTGACCGTGCTTTGGCTACATATTTGAAGAAAGGCTATTCTCGTGAGTGGATTAACCAGCGTTTACAGGCTATTCAAGTCCGTAAAGAACTTGTGGACGAGTGGTCGGATCGAGGTGTAAAGCAGGGGGTTGAATTTGCGATTTTGACCGATGAGATTACGAAGGCTTGGGCAAATCTTACGATAAGACAATATAAGAATCTGAAGGGGTTGAAAAAAGAGGGTTTGAGGGATAACATGACGACTTTGGAGCTTGTGCTAAATATGTTAGGTGAAGCAACAACGACGGCAATATCAAAAAAAGAAAAGCCGAATACTTTTGAGGAAAATAGAGAGGTTGCAAAGCGTGGTGGTAGTGCCGCTGGGGTTGCGCGGCAAGCTGTTGAAGCGCAAACAGGTGAACCTGTTATAACCTCAAAGAAAGCGGTTGATTTCACACAGCTCATCACCAACGTAATTGAATATAAAGTTGAAGATAAAGACGACAAAAACAAAGACGAACATAAGGAATAACTAACCCTATCATTGGATGTGGTTGTGTGCATTTACGTAGAGAACTCTGATAGCTGTGGTGTCTTGCTGATTTGAGACGATTCACAAACAACCCTAACCGACAATCGTGACAGCAAAATCATTTCAGTATCCACACCATTTAGTACGTAACACGTATGTTTAGTTTTCTTTATTTCTTTGTTTTGCCAAGCTTCAATTAGCTTTTATGTCATGGCGTTATGGAGATTACGCTTGCTGCTTCCAAGTAATTGTTAGGAGCGTAGGATTTCATAAATGTGTGTACCTTCTTGTTGCGTAAGATTCCAAAGATTTTACACTGCACCCTTGGCTGTTCAAAAATATGTTCACTAATTACACCACCCATACACCGTATGCACTCTTTATCATACACTACATATTGTGATTCGATCAGTTAAACTTGAGTTTTCAGTCAGTCCCCTATCCACACCCAAACACAATACATTAACCCCTCGATATCGGTGTGTTTTCTGCTTTTTGCAGTTGTTTGTTGTGGATTAGGTTTTTGAAATAATGCTTATAAAGCAGCACTTAATCTGGGTTAAATCAAAATACAGCCGTAAGAGTTGCTTGTATGGATGCGAATGTAAAAACTAAACACAAGTTGCGTATTTCTCGTAGAACTGCGCTATTGGTTTTTTTGTTTTTTGTAGTGTTGGCTTCTTCTTTGTTTTATGTATTTATGATGAGTGGCGATAGTTCTTCTTCTTTGGAGGGTGTGGTACATGTTAGAAGTGAAAGTGAACTTGTAAGTGCTGTTGATGAGGCTGTTGATTCCACAGTTATTATACTTGATAACGATGTCACACTTACGGGGTCACTTGTTATTTCTGCTAACAAAAACATCACATTAACAAGCAATAGGGCCACTGTCTTTTACAAGTTAATTGGGGCAAAACATGAGAGTACTATTATTGTTGAGAATAAGGGTGTGTTGAGGCTTGGACGCATTGTTGTAACACATGCTTATGATGATAGGGGTGGCGGAGTGGATATTAGTCCTGGTGGCACTTTTGTTATGTTTGATGGCGCAATTTCTGGCAACAAAGCTTACTTTGGGGGTGGTGGCGTGTACAACAGGGGTACTTTTATTTTGTCTGGCGGCAAAATTTCTGGTAATGATGTCTATGCTCATCCTTCTTCTCGAAGTGGGGGTACCGCTAGCTATGGTGGTGGCGTATACAATATGGGCGTTTTTAGGATGTCGGGTGGTATAATTTCGGGTAACACGGCGTACTGTGCTGGGGGTGTGAGCAACGATGGTACTTTTACGATGTCAGGTGGGGTGATTTATAATAACAAAGCAATTGTTGACGGCGGTGTATATAACGCTGCAAAAGGTACGTTTAATTGGCGTGGTGGCCTAGTTTTTAGTAATAGTGATGTGATTGTATTAATTTGTGCGATTAGTTTGATTTGTATTATTGGGTTTTTGTTTTTATATTTCAAACAGAGAGAGAATAACAGGAAAAGCTTGGTGTGTTAAATCATTTTGTTGTCTAGTTTGTTAAAAAGTTAATTAGTCAGGTTTATCTCCTTACTTGGAATTCTTACTTGGTGTATGTTGTATGTCTGATGTTAAAGTTGGTGTTTCTATGCTTTATAGTTTGGGTGAATCGTTTAATCGTATGGTTAAACGGTTAGGTGATGAGGGTACACGGTATATTGAAGTTTTGGATGATGGTGCGCATGAGTTGAATAAAAGTCGTGTTGGTTTGCTTGGTGAGGTTGCAAAGAGTTATGATTTAGAGTATACGGTGCATGCGCCGTTTGCTGACATAAATATTGCTTCTCCTTCTCGAATGATGCTTGATGCTACTTTGAAGCGTCTTACAAAGTCTCTTTATTATGCTCATGCTTTAGATGCTAAATTGTGGGTTTTGCATCCGGGTGCTAAGACTGGTATATCTCAGTTTTATTTGGGTGCAGAATGGAAACAAAATATTCAAAGTATACAGGAACTTTACGTTGAAGCTGAGCAGCTTGGGGTAGAGATGGCTATAGAAAATTTGCCTGCTAAATACTGGTTTACAATGAGTTGTCCTGAGGATTTTCATAAATTCTACCGGGAAACTAGTTTGCCTGTTGGTATTGTGTTAGATGTTGGGCATGCTCATCTTGAAAATCAAATACAGCCCTTCTTTGAGCAGCTTGCTGATAAAATTGTTCATCTACATGTAAGTGATAATAATGGCGTTAATGATGATCACCTAGGAGTTGGTCATGGCACACTTGATTATGACTGGCTTGCAAAAACTCTAAAAAAAATTAACTATGATCAACGTGTGGTTGTTGAGTCTTGTGATCATGTATCTGAGAGCCTACAAAAACTTAGAGCGATGCTGAATTAGCCTCTTTAAGGGGTAATTCTATTATTAAAAAATCTTCTGCCATTACAGAGTTCTCAAAAACTTTTTTTGCTTGATCTAACAACAGTTCTGCGTAGGGATATCTTGCGCTGATGTGTGTTAACACCAGTTTTTTAGCGTTTGCTGCTCTAGCTTGATTTGCTGCTTGAGAGGCAGTTGAATGCCCATTAATTTCTGCTTTTGATGTTAAGGCATCATCAAAGGTGCAGTCATGAACAATTACATCTGCATCTTTAGCAAAATCTGCAAAAGCCTCAAAAGGCATGGTATCTCCGGTGTAAACAATTTTTCTTCCCGCTCGATTTGGACCCATAACTTGCTCCGGATTTACAATTTTACCATTAGACAGGGTAACAGTTTCGCCTCTTTGAAGTTTAGCCCACAACTCCCCCTTAGGCAAACCATGGGCGAGAGCTTTTTCAGGGAAAAACTCGCCTGGATGAGGGTTTTCCTCAAAAACATAACTATAACTCTCAATAGTATGATTAGATTTTACCGCTTCCACTAAATATCTTTCTTCCTCTACAATAACGCCTGGCTTAACAATCTCAAAAACTTCCACTTGATACGTTAACTCAAAATTAAGCGTTTGTTGACAACAAGACAAAAAACTTTGAATTCCTAAAGGACCATAAATTTGGAGAGAATTTTTTCTATCCATTAACGCCATAGTTTGCAGTAAACCCGGTAAGCCTAAAACATGATCACCATGCAAGTGAGTGAGGAAAATTTTGGTTTTTTTGTGAAAACTAATCTTTGCAGACATCATTTGACGTTGAATGTTTTCTCCACAGTCAAATATCCACTGCTCTGTTGAACTTTGCAACACTGTAGCAGGCAAACTACGTTTAAGTGTAGGCACCGCAGCACTTGTTCCAAGAAAAATAAGCCTCATGCTCAAATTTTAATCTCCTTACAATTTTTCTTTTCAAACACTGCAACTTCTCTTGTTAAGGTGCTATGCACATAGGCAAAATGAGATTCAACATGTTTAAACCCTATTGAGGTGCCAATGGCGCTAATGTTTAACGTTTTAGGTGAAGCAATACATATCCGATGACCCTCTGGTAGCAGACTGTAGGCAGATGTTAACACATCACACACCAGTTCCAAAGTGGTTGCCTTAAGAGTGCTCGCTGAACGCCCATAAGGCGGATCTGTTACCATGCTGTCCACTTTAAAAAACGGAAGTTTACGTGCATCAGCTAAAACTAGTCCTTCAGCATTAATGCTAAAAAAACGCAAATTTTTCCTACACCCCACAACCATCCGTTTAGCCGCATCCACCCCTAAGGCATAACATCCAATATATGTTGCTTCAATTAAAGAACTCCCCGTCCCACAAAAAGGATCAAGCATGGTTCCCTCCGTTTTAGCATGAGCTAAATTTACCATACATCTTGCAAGTTTAGACGGCATTGCTGAAGGATGAAAAAACGGTTTCTTACGTGGACGCCGCTCAGAAAAAGTTTTACTGCTAACCTCTGTAAGCTTTAAACCAAAAACAAGCTTTTCATCAGTAATTATACCAATAAACGTTTTATCCGGATGCTTAAGATTCACCTTCGCCTCTGGAGCCTGATTAAGAATTTGACGCCCCAAACTAATTTCAAGCTCCATGGTGTTTATGGTTTGATCAGCATAATTTTTTATCCTATTTATCCTAACAACAAAACTCTCTCCCGCTTTAAGAACACTTTTAAAATCTACCTCTTGAACAACCCTAGCTATGTCTACATGATTTGCCTCTGAAACAAACATTTCCAACGCACAAAGCCGTGTAAACGCCGCCCGCACAGGTATGACTTTAACACTTTCAACATCTGCTTCCAAACGCAAAACTTGATCCATTAACTCAACTATCTTATAGGCATAACCTTCTGTTTCCAAAATTGCCCTAGCTTCCGATGCAGGTAAAGTCAGGTTTTCACCCGAAAGCAAAAAGAAAAGCCTAGACACTTAGATGGCGCCTTTGAGCTGTTTACTTATAAGCGGAGCCAAACTAACTTTACTGTAGACTCCCGGAACACTATCAGTTCCAACAATTTCTTCAACCCCAGCCTCCAAAATACGCTTTGAAGCATCCCCTATAAGCAATGGATGCACACATGCTGTGAAAACATGTTTTGCACCCCGCTCTTTTAGAATTTTTGCTGCCCCAACAATCGTACCCCCTGTACTTATAATGTCATCAAAAATTACAACTGTTTGCCCCTCTACATCTAACCCTTCAGCTGACTGAACAGTTTGACCGGTGTAACGGTCACGCACCTTACTTAAATGCCCCACCCCTCCACCTAAAACTTGCTGCGCTTCTTGAGCAATATACATCGCACCTTTATCAGGTGCAAGAGCAAAAACATTTTTATGACCTTGTTTTACAAAATACTCTGCTAAAAGAGAAATACCGCTAACCGTTTTTGCCAAAAAAGGAAACTCTGACAAAACATGCTCTGAGTGTATGTTTACAGTTAACAAATTATCTATACCTGACGCCCCAAGCATACGTGCAATAGTTCCAACACTTATACCCTCGCCTGAAAGAAACATTTTATCTTGCCTAGTGTACGCAAGATATGGCACCACAGCTGTAACTTTATTTGCACCGGCACGTTTAGCCGCATCAGCCATAAAAGCCAACTGAAACAGTTTACCATCCTGCATTGGTGGGCATGTAGTTTGAATGATTACCACGTTTTCCCCTAAAACATTTCCCTCTAATTTGACATATGATTCACCATCTGGAAAAATCTTTGACGTTACTGGAATGTTTTGAATGTCTATAAGGCTTGAAACATTTTCAGCAAGCTCAATTGAAGCCGGACCTAAGATAATCTTCATGAATACTCCTCTTACATTTTAAATACAACTTGTAGCTTTAAGGCTTTATCTTACAAACCCGTTTTCATTTTCACTTTAATGGCCCTCTCTACTATCTGTAAAGGTCTATCTTTCGCTTATTTTAAATACCCCTCTATGGTACATCAATTATAAAGTGTGAAACTAATGCCCGCAGACTCAGACAAACAACAACAAGAAACAGAAACAACAACTGAAAAATATGAATTTATAGAAGACCTACCAGGTGTTGGACCTGCAACAGCTCAAAAACTTCGAGAACTAGGATACCACACCGTAGAATCCCTTGCAATGGCTACTACACGTGAAATCGAAGCGGTAGGCGTTAGTGATAAAAAAGCGTTCCAAGTAATTCAAGCCGCACGATCATCAATTGGCGTATCCTTTATTCGTGCTGATCAACTATTAAAACAACGCCAAAGCATTGCCCGCCTAACAACAGGAAGCAAAGCTCTCGATAAAATAATTGATGGCGGCCTAGAAACTCAAACAATAACCGAATTCTACGGCGAATATGGCTGCGGAAAAAGCCAAATCTGCCATCAACTCTGCGTAAACGTTCAACTACCTATTGAACAAGGCGGACTTAACGGCGGCGTATTGTATATTGACACAGAAAACACTTTCCGACTTGAACGTATAGTTCAAATGTCCACACACTTAGGACTAAACCCTGAAGAAGTTGTAAAAAACATAATTTACGCTGAAGCCTACACCTCAGACCACCAAATGTTTCTACTAGAAAATGCTGACGAAATAATTAAAGCAAACAACATCAAACTAATCATCGTTGACTCGTTAACAGCACACTTCCGCAGTGAATACATAGGCCGAGAAATGCTCGCTAGCCGCCAACAACGACTAAACAAACACATGCACAAACTCACCGCTTTAGCTCGCGCATTTAACGCTGTTGCAGTTGTAACAAACCAAGTCATGGCAAAACCCGACCAATTCTTCGGCGACGCCATTCACCCAATCGGCGGAAACATTGTTGGACACACCAGCCAAACACGTATCTATCTACGACGTGCATCACATGGCCCAATACGCATTGCACGACTTGTTTCAAGTCCTTATTTACCTGAAGGAGAGGAAATCCTTAAAGTAACCGAAAACGGTATAGAAGATGTCTCTGAAGAAGAGAAAGCAACTAAATCCCGTGGTCGCTAAAAACATGCCTATACCTCAAGCATTAGTAACACGCTACTTCCAACTAATTGTTAGCAGACAATTTGCTGAAGCTGAACGTGAACTAGAAAGAGTAAAACAAAAACTACAAAAAACTGAATGGAACAGAGGCTATTTCCGTGCATTATACGGAATGTACTTATCAAAAAAAAGTGCCAACGACAACTATGCATTCTTTTCAAAAATGGACTTAAGCGATAAAGTATCACTCCACGCTTACAGACGAGAATTTCTCGATAACATGCGCAGTGGACTTCACGGCGATTTTGACCGTGGTTACTTTTCTGCTTGGGCTGATTGTATGCGTATTCTAACTCGTATGAACATCCCCGCCCCTGCAAATACACATAGCCCAAAAACCGAGAATGACGAAGAAACCATAGAAACTGTTCGCAACGACAAGAGCCAAGCAACCATCGCAAACTTTTTCAACGGCGGCAAAGGTATAGCAAAAACAAAAAAGAAAGAACCTACACCTGAAATAACCGTTACAGATACAACTGAAAAAGAATAAAAATATTTATAAAATTTTCATTTTATTTTTTTAGAGCGGTACTGCATACGTATTTACATAGATTATAGTGTAAAGTAGTATGTAGAACGCTAACCAACCTAAAAAGTATATACCTATACCTGTCATTGTTATTTTTGAGGGTGTTTCCACTTGATTTTGAAATTTCATTTTTAGCAAACGGAACGATATTAAATAAATTAACAGCGCAAGTGAGATTGAGTAAAGCAGAACACTTATTCCGTCCATACCATGCGATTCTAGAAAAATCGATAAAACTGCACATATTGCTCCTGCCATTATCCCTGTTGCCATTCTTAGCCAGTAAATTATTGTTATCGGCCTCATTCTTTTTCCCTCTTAACCTGAATAAACTACCATTATAAAATGTGTCTTCTATAAATGATTTCTCTACAAGAAAACAAATTTACCTTTCCTTGCAGCTAACTCTTTTAGATGCTAACAACTGTTTTATGCTTAACCGTATTTTTGAAGTTTTAGTATGATATTTACACTGGTTTATTGCTAAGCTTTATTTTATAAGTCTACTTTGGTATGCTTTAATTATGGTGCATTTGGTTGCCTAAAAATGAGTTTACAAGTTTCGATGTTACCGCTGTAGTAAAAGAGCTGAAATCTTTGGTTCTTGATTCGCGAGTGAATAATATTTACCAGTTTGACCAAAAAACCATAGTGTTTAAACTACACAAATCTAACATGCCGTCTATCCGTTTAGTAGTTGAGTCTGGTCGTAGAATTCATTCAACTGTGTATGCTGAAGAGAGTCCTGCAGAGCCTCCTGCGTTTTGTATGATGTTGCGCCATTATCTAAGAGATTCATGGTTTGACAGCATAGAGCAGTACGAGTTTGAACGTATTGTAATTTTGGGTTTTAGAACAAAAACCGGGTTGTTGAGGCTTGCAGTGGAATTATTTGGTGACGGTAACCTAATACTGATTAACCCCGACGGTATAATCATCCAAGCACTGTTTTTTAAAAAAATGCGTGATCGCAACATTTTACATGGAGAAAAATTCCAGTTTCCCCCCTCAACTGGTAAAAATCCCCTAACAATTTCTAAATTAGACCTGCAAACAGTGTTTGAAACTTCAAAAGATGTTGAGGTAGTTCGTGTGCTTGCCCGCTCTGTTGGTCTTGGTGGCACATATGCTGAAGAGATTTTGCTTCGTGCAGGCGTAGAAAAAAACGTTCTCTGCAAAATTTTAGCTCCTGCTGACATTGCAAAAATATTTGACGTTTTACAAACCTTGCTTTCAAATGTGTTTGAAGGCAAATTTGATCCCCGTATTATTGTTAGCTCCGATGATGAGACAGCTTATTTGGATGTAACCCCCTTTAACTTACAACGTCACGCGGAGGGCTGTTTGTTTAAGGGTTTTCAAACATTTAGTGAAGCTCTTGATGAGTTCTTTTTGAAAGTTAAAACTGCTGAAAAAGCACTGGCAAGTGTTGAAGTTGACAAGTTACAGTCTGAGCAGAAACGTATTAAACGCATGATTGCTGATCAAGAAGCGGCTCTTGCAGGTGAAGAAGCAAAGTCTGAGCGTGATAAAACTGTTGGTAATACCATTTACGCTCATTTTAACGAGTTTGAAATGTTTCTAAACAAACTTGTTACTGCAAATCAACGCGGAGCTGAATGGAGTAATATTTTTACACAAATTTTAACCGATAAAAAAGCCGGCAAATCGCCTGAAATTTATGTTGAAGGAATCGACACTAAAAATTTAGTTGTAAACTTTTTTGTCGATGACCTACATTTTGGTTTGAATTTACGTTTATCAATTTTTGATAATGCTAATGAATACTATGAACGTGGTAAACGATCAAAACAAAAATCTGCCGGTACTGTTGTAGCACTTGCAGATTCTAAACGTAAACTCGCTAAACTTGAACGAGATTTAGCAGAGGCTGAGCATATTCGCAGTCTTAAACCTGCAGAAATGCTTGAAGCGATGGCAAAACGTAAAGTTGAAACCAAAGACTGGTATGAAAAATTCCGATACTTCACCACTTCAGAGGGATTCTTAGTAGTTGCAGGCAAAGATGTTGTAACAAACGAAATTTTAATAAAAAAATACACCCGCCAAGAAGATGTAGTCTTTCACGCCGAAATCACAGGCTCCCCCTTCGTAGTAATCAAAGCAGAAGGCAGACAAATTACTGATCAAGCATTAAAAGAAGCAGGCGAATACGCCGCAGCCTTCTGCAGGGCATGGCGCGAAAACGTTGGCTCAGCAGACATTTACTGGGTAAAAGTTGACCAACTCAGCAAAAGCGGACCATCCGGCGAATCCGTCCCACACGGCGCCTTTTTTGTAATTGGAAAACGTAACTGGATGCGCAACACCACACTTAAAACCGCCATAGGCATAGAAATAAACGAAACCCAAGCATGCTTTATCGGCGGCTCAATAGATGCAGTGCGTGCAAAAGCTAAATCATACGTAGTAATAGTTCCAGGCGACCACCAAGGCAAAGACCTACTAAAAATGATCCTAAAAACTCTCACGCTAAAACTCTCCAAAGAAGACAAAGAAAAACTAGGCAAAACCTCCATCGAACAAATCCGAGAATACATACCCTACACCAAAGGAACAATAAACCAAAAACCCACCTAACACACAACATCTACCATACTCAACCAAAACTTTTGTCTCAAGCACCTTTTAATAATGATGTTTCAATAGAAACAAACCCTCTTTTCCTTCCAACAAATCAGTCAAGGTACGTGTTTAGCTTACTGAAAAAGTCATGAATAATAGCAGCAAATTTCGCGCCAATACCTGTAATCACTACATAGCACTAAATACACACAGTCAAGTGATTCATATAGGGATTTATTGCTGGTTTTAGTTTGATGGAGTGTATTTTGTTGGGGTAGTGGTGGTGTTAGTAGTGTTGTTTAGTGTTTCCTTTTTCTATATACGGCAGAGGTTGACATTAAGTTTTTCAGAGGAACACTCTTGATCTACTGATGTTTTTTTTTACCTTTGTTCATTATATTGTTGTTTTTGTGTTAGATAGTTTGTGGGTGCGGAAAATGTTTAAATGTTTTATGGAAGAGGGTATTAGAATAGGTGTTTGTTTGGGCCCGTAGCTCAGCTAGGTGGAGCGCCAGACTCATAATCTGTTGGTCGTTGGTTCGAATCCGACCGGGCCCATTTTCTTTATCTTTTTGTTTAAGAAATGGTGATGATGCCTTTTTTATAAAATTTATTTGCTATGAGTGTGGTGTGTGTTGCGTTTTTAGGGGGGGGAGACTGTCTAAAAACTCAGATATAGTCTAAAAATGTTTTTTGGTGAAAAAAACGTTGTTTTGACCTTTTTACAAGTAAGCGTTTTCATGATTGGTTCCATTCCCAAAACGTTTAA
>Ga0123356_10004365_pt1 | contig 14624 bp, 13 predicted proteins | sample TergutEmb28metaG_2_FD_92546 | JGI IMG/M metagenome (GOLD analysis project Ga0123356, IMG submission 92546) | Embiratermes neotenicus P3 segment gut microbial communities from Petit-Saut dam, French Guiana - Emb289 P3 | ecosystem: Host-associated > Arthropoda: Insects > Digestive system > Gut ...
CAGATCGGCCAGCTTCATCAGCAGGCCGCTGCGCTCGTAGCCGTTCATGCGGCTCCAAACGCCCTCGAAGGCTGCGCGAGCGCAGGCGATCGCCGCGTTGACATCCTCGTGCTCGGCCTGCGCGACGGTCGCCCAGGGTCGTGCGGTATAGGGATTGATCGCATTGAACCGACGACCTCCGCGCCCCTCGCGCCACTCGCCGGCGACGTACAAGCGGTGGTGCGGCAACGCGCCCCCGCAGTTTCCGGAGTTACTCACGGGTGACTCCTCTATGTATACAATGGCATACTAAGGAATACGATGCAGCCCGAGCAAGCGAGTCCCGGCCCTCCACACCCCCTGGTCCACGCGGCGTCCGACGCGAGGCCGCCCACCGTCCCGCTGGCAGCGCAGCTCGCCGCCTTCTGCCGCAGAGTCTCCTGGGAGTCACTGCCGTCGCACGTCCAGCAGAAGGCTCGACTGCATGCACTGGACACCTTGGGCTTGGCGCTGGCCTCGCAGGCACAAGCGTACGCGGCTCCTGCACTCGCCGGAATCGTGGCAGTTGCCGGAGCCGGCGAGTGCACGGTGATCGGCGACGAACGTTGCCTCGCGCCGCGCGATGCAGCCCTTGCCAATGGTCTGCTGATGCACGGCTTGGATTACGACGACACGCATCCGGACAGCATCGTGCATCCGAGTGCAGCGGCACTGCCGGCAGCGCTGGCCATGGGCGAGCAGCTGGATGCCTCGTGGACGGAGGTTCTCGCGGCTTATGTGGTCGGCATGGAGGCGGCCATTCGCATCGGTGCTGCCGCCCAGGGAGGGTTCCACCATGCGGGGTTTCATGCGACCGGCATCGTGTCGCACTTTGCGGCCGCAATCGTGGCCGCAAAGCTGTTGGGCTTGGATGAAACACAGCTCATTGCCGCGCAGGGCATCGCTGCGAGCACCGCCTCGGGTGTGCAGGTCTTTCTCGAGGAAGGCGCCTGGTCCAAGCGGCTGCATCCGGGCTGGGGCGCATTGGCGGGTATCACTGCGGCCTACCTTGCCCGCAGTGGTTTCAACGCACCGCTCCGGCCGTATGAAGGGAGGTTTGGGCTGTTCCAGTCGCACTTGCGCGGCGCCACGTTCGCCTCGCAGCGCATCAACGAAGGCCTCGGCGAACGCTGGCGCCTGCTCGAGACGGCGATCAAGCCGTACCCGGTGTGTCACTTCATCCACGGCTGTCTCGAGGCAGCCTTGGAGCTCCACGGGACCTTCGCGCCGGGCGACGTCGACAAGGTCATCGCGTGGCTCGCGAAAGATACGCTGCCGATCGTCGCCGAACCGGCAGAGGTCAAGCAGAACGCTGCAACCGAGTACGAGGCCAAGTTCAGCGCCCCGTTCGTGGTCGCCAGGGCTCTCGTCACCGGCCGCTGCACTCTTGCCGAGCTCACCCCGGCAGCGTTGACCGATCCGACGACCCGGACGCTCGCCAGAAAGTCGCTGTGTCGTGCTGACCCGCAGACGCAGTTCCCGAGGTATTACTCCGGGGGTGTCACCGTTGTGTTGGCGGATGGCCGTGAGCTGCACCGGCATGTGCCTGTCAACAAGGGCGCGGGCACACGCGCACTGTCCGCAGTGGACGTTCAGGCGAAGTTTTTTGCGAACGCGACGCTGCGGCTCGACCAGCGCCGCGCCGCCAGCGCTCTCGAGGCGATCATCAGCCCCGGACCGATCCCGGCGCGGCGCGTGCTGCAGAGCCTGCGGGCGGAGCGGTCAGACGCGCGCTAGCACGGCGCGTGCGCATGCCATTCGAAAACGGTCGGACCCTGGGGCCTGTTAACACTTCGGTGTCGCTTATGCGCACGCCGCAGCGAGCCGCTCGCTCTCCTGCCACAGCCGGTGCGCCACCTTCATGTCCTGAGCGGCGGCGCTCGTGGCAATCGCCTGGCGTCGATGGAAATAGGCGCCGGAGCTGCCGCCCGGCTCGGTGGCGGTTGCCAGCCACACCAGCGTATCGGCGCCCTCTTCCGGGCTGATCAACTCCATCTTTCTCAGATAGGCCTGCGTGCCTTCATCGGCGTGATTGATGAAGTTGGTGTTGACGGCGCCCGGGTGCATGGCGTGCGCGACGATACCATCCCGGGCGAGTTGCTCGGCCAGCACGCGCGTAAACAGAATGTTCGCGAGCTTGGCGTTGCAGTACGCGCGGATCGGAACGAACTCGTCGCTCAGCATCTGCAGATCGCTCCAGTTGAGCCCGGGGGCCGACTCGTGCGCGCTGGAGGATACGTTGATGATTCGGGTCGCGCCGCGCGGGGAATCGGCAGCAGCGGCGTGCAGCAGCGGTAGCAGCCGCCCGGTGAGCACGTAATGCCCCAAGTGATTGGCTGCGAAGGTCTCCTCGTTGCCTTCGGCAGTCACGACGCGTTGCCTGGCTGTGCCGCCGGCGTTATTAATGAGCACATCCACGCGCGAGCTGAGCGCTGCGATCTCGTCTGCGGCCCGCTTCGCTGCGCCGAGCAGCGCCAGATCGACGCGGATCATGTCGCTCGGCACACCAGGCGCCGCGGCACGCAGCTCGGTCGCAGCGCTGGCGGTTCGCTCGGGATCACGACCCGTGCCAATGACGCGCCAGCCGCGAGCGGCGAGGGTCCGCGCCGCCACGCGGCCGATCCCGGAGCTGGCACCCGTAATGACCGCCACGCGTGGCAACCCTTCGCTTGTTTGCATGACAACGCCCTCCGAACGTATCAGTGAGTCATCGCCGGGTGCGGCTCACGCGGCCGTGGCGCCAAGCCTGGCGCGCGCCTGCAGCGCGCGATGCTTCGCCTCGACTTCCCTCAGCAAGGCTTCCGCAAATGCGAGGATCTCGGCATGCCTCGCCGCGGAGCCGAGCGCCTCTTCGGCCACCAGAGCCCGCGACAACCCGTTGACGACGTAGGAGATCACGATGGGTGGATAGCTCTGCCGATCGATGCCGGCTTCCTCGAGGTACCTGCCGATGAATGCCTCGTTGATGGCATGCATCTGCTCGAGAACGCGGGTCGTGATCTTGCGGATCGATCTCCGGTGGTTGGACAAGGCGAGCAACTCTTGAGCGAGACGCGTCCTTTCAGGATGGGTGCTCAATTCCCACAAGGCACGCAGCGGACTGGCAGAGGTCGCGGCCTGCAGGTGACGGCGCAGGAATTCCCGCTCTGCGCGTTCGTACACCGCGATGAACAAGTCATCCATCGTCCCGAAATGATAGTGCACGAGTTGGGATTTGAGGCCCGCCCGCTCCTCGACGCGCCGCGAGGTGACGGCCGCATAGCCCTCCTCGACCATGATGGCTTCCGTGGCGTCGAGGATGGCGTCCCGGGTGCCGCCGGCCAAATCATCGCTCTTGCGCTCCACCATTAAATTACTCGGCGGACAGACCGTCCTCGTGGACGATCCAGTGGACAAAGCGATGCATGACGTACATGGCGTCGTGCGGCGCACCGATGGACTGCCCGCCCGCATCGCCGAGCCGCACGATACGCTGGGCTCCGCCGCTCGCCAGGCCGTCGCGCAGCTCCACCTGGCGCGCTGGCGGATAGACACCCACAGTCTGCGTGGCGACGTTCACCCACCTGAGCGCATCGGCGAGGGAGCCTACCGGCACTACGTTCGCGGTCTTTTGGATCGGATGAAAATCGACCGGTTCGTCCGAGCGGACTACGAGTCCGCTACCGTCCGGCACGCCCCAGACCGCGAAGTCATCCTCCATGCTCCGCAAGCCCTCGATCTCCTCCGCCATTTCGCGCGGCAGTGGCGGGGCCTTACCGCCAATTGCGTTGCGCTCGACGAGCTTGCGCTGCAGGCGAGCGCAAAAGCCGTCGACCTGCTTGCGATCGCCTTCGACGAACAGGACGCGGCTGCAAACGCAGGCCTCCTGATTGAGCATACCCACGTCGTGTGCCGCGCGCGTGGCCACCTCGTCGAGGATCTCCTCGGACTGGAACACTTCGCGGCCGATCATGGAGATAGAGGTCTTCGGATCAAACGAAACCAGTTGCAGGCCGGGACCGAGGTACTTGATCACATTGTTGATGGCATCGCCCCCGCCCCAGGCCACGATCTTGTCGAAGTACTGCGGTCGGTACAGCGCCCGCTCCAGCGTGTCATCGCCGCCGCGCCAATAGACCGCCGACATCGAGCGCGGCACGGGGTGATTCGGGTCCACGTCCATCATGGTGCGCAGCATGGCCACAGCCATGAAGGGATCACTCGAGCCCATCTTGAACAGATTGATCGCTTTCACCATCGCGCCCATGGCGATCGACTGGACCGATACGACCGGTGAGTTGCCGGGCAAGACGTGGATCAAGCGCGGCGGGAAGGCGCGGGTGAAGCTGCGACGACCCGCCCCGTCGATACGGGGCACCCACTCGTCGAGGACGTTCGCATTGCCGAGATTCTGCTCGGCGTACTCCAGCAACCTGGCCTTGTGCAGATAGTCCGCTGCCATGCGGACGTTGTCTTCGATCACCGTCCGCGGCAGCACATTGGTCGCCGAGATTCGCTCGACGGCCTGGCGCAGGTAGCCTTTCTCATCGCGCTTCATCGCCGCGCCGGCAGCGGCCAGGAATTCGAGGATTTCGTTCAGCTTGACGTCGAACAGGGGTCCTGGCTCGGTCCGGGGAGTGACCAGTGCGTCGAGGTCGATCTTCGGGGTGACGAAGTCGACGCCCAGGTCACGCGACTTATGCCGCACCTCACGGCCTTCCACGAGCCTGCCGCGCACGAAGAAAGGAGCCGGCACGGCCCGATCGATGCCCGTGGACCCCTGCGGAACGCCCGCGACGTCGTTCACCGGAGCGGCGACACTGTTGGCGGTGGCGCGAGTGAGGTTGTGCATATCCAAATCTCCTCCTGGACGTGCCGGTCAGGCGACGCCGCGCACATAGGCGTCGATCGTGCCGGCGCAGGCGATCTTGTCACCGCCGGCAGTGTCGGCGTAGCGCTGGATATCCCCGTGCACCGAGGGACTGCGATTCCCGCAGGCGCAGCGCTCATAGCTCACGCGCACCTTGTCGCCGGAGATGATGCCGCCCCACCGTCCGTCCATCGAGAGGTCAAAGAAGCCAGCGCGGGCTTCGATTTCGCCGCGCGCGGCAGGCTCGATGAGCCGTGCGCCGGAGTCGTCGAGCGGCAGCAGCATCACCCACGGGGCCAGGTGGTAGCGGCCGGACTTGCAGCCGGCGGCGTTGGTGTTGAGCTCCTGCATCCCGTAGGTAATGCAGATGCCCTGCTCCGAGAGATTGAAGGTCTCGAACACGTAGTGCCGATAGGTTGGCGGCAGCTGCTCGCGTTTCAGGCCGCCGCTGATGAAGCAGCTGTTCTCGGGATGGAAGTCCTTGCCGCTGTAGCCTTTGGCGCGCACGCGCTCGGCAACTCTGTACATGGGGCCGAAGAGCCCCATGACGTGGAGCTTCATGTGGCGGCTCTCGATCAGGGCGTCGGCGGCCTGTTCGACGGCGGATTCAATCGCCTTCGCGCGGGCGGCGACCTGCGTCTCGTAGTGGGCAATCTCGGCCGGCTGGGCGGTGCCTGCTGCCATCTTCCTGCGCAGAACCACCATCTCCGTGATGCCACCGATGGTGATGGGCATGACATCGGGCGCAAAGGGCTTTATGTCGGCCACGCTCACGGCTTCGATCATCGGGCGTCCCGTCGCGCGATTGCGCGGTGTGGCAGCCACCTGTCCAAGACTGATCATTCGACGGTCACGGTTGGGTCGCAGCCCCTGCCAGAGGAGCCCTTGGAGCAGACTGTGACCGCAGAAGTCGAGGTCCGCTCTCGTGGCGTTCATCATCGCGCACTTGCCGGTAGTACCGCTCGAGCAGGAAACGTAGTGGCTCTGCTCCTCGAGCCTTTGCAGCCACTCGTCCAGACCCTTGACCCCGGCGGTGTCCAACGGCTGTACGCGGTTGGTTGACACCGTGTCGAGCCACCGACCCAGGCGGTCCCACTTCTGATCGCTCAGCCAGCTCTCCGGATAGCTCTTATAGGCCGTGTGCGCGAACAGCACAGGCACGACGTCGGACATCCGCCGGACCGCCGTCACCTGCTCGGTCTCGGCCCGATGCTGCAGCAGCTTGATCTTGTGGACCCGGTCCTGGAAGCGCTCGTTGATCGCCTCGAGCTGCCGCGGCAACATCTCCGCGTAGTCGTAGTCGAACGCGTCTTTCGCATCCACCAGGCCGACCAGACGGTCGGTGTGGGAGGCGAGTGGCATGGCCGTATTCATGAAATTCCCCCTTACCCATGACCGTCGCGTCGCACGGCACCGCGTTCAGCGCGTTCAGCGCGTTCAGGCAATTTCCTAATACCCTATGGGGGACAGCCGCCTCTGTCAACGCCATGAAAGCCGGCTAATGGGTCGATCGAGCCAAGTCCATGGCGACGGTGGCCGTTCGATCCATTAAACATCAGCATAAGGAGGGTCTTGAGCATGACTGATCTCATCGCAGCGGAGACCGGAATCCGTCAGTTGCACGCGCGCTGCACCGATGCCGTCTGGCGCCAGGATCATGATGCCTTTGCCGATTGCTTCACGCACGACGCCGAATGGAGGATCTCCGCGAACATTTTTCGCGGCCGCGCCGAGATCAGGAACGCCATCGAACGCGTCCTCGGGAATTACCGGCGCGTGCTGATCTCCTTCGGCACGCCGATTCTCGCGGTGGGAGAGCGCGCCGCGGCGGGCCGAACGTATATCAACGAGCGCTGTGCGAAGAACAACGGCGACACCCACATCTCGATCGGCAGTTATTACGAGCGCTTCGCTCGGGAAGCCGATCGCTGGCGATTTGCCTGGCGCTTGTTCCAGCTTCACTACCGTGGTCCGGCGGACCTCACCGGTACGTTCTTCGACAACCCCGACTACGGCGCGCCACCAGCGATGCCGCCGCTCGACGCCACCACCGTGGATTACGCCCCGGCAGGCTTGTGGCTCCGGCGCGGCCCCGCAGACGCCGCGGGATGAGCGGGCCGACCGGGCGATCGCACGCCGACCGCGCTTCAGCTCGGCGCCGTATCGATCGTCGGGCGAATCATGAGTTGCGACAGGTTGGCCCGCCGCGGCAGGCACAGCACGAAGACGATCGTATTCGCGATATCTTCCGGCTTCATCGCGCCCTCCTTGCTCACGTGCTGCCGGATGCGCTCGCGCGCCGCCGGGTCGGTAATGCTCTCCGCGATTTCGGTGGTGGTGGCGCCGGGCTCGATGATGCAAACCCGAACGCCGTAGCGGCCGAGCTCCTGGCGCATTCCATCGCTGAGTGCGGTCAGTCCGAATTTACTCACCGAATAGGGAAGGAAATCCACGCTCGCGCGCCGGCCAGCGGTCGAGGAGATATTCACGATGTCCCCTTCTCCGTGGGCGCGCAGGTACGGGATTGCCGCCTTGCTGGTGTAAAGCGTCGCGAGCAGATTGATGGCAATCACCTGTCGCCACTGCTCGGTGTCGGCGTTGGTGACCCCGCCCGCCTGATTTACGCCCGCCGAATTCACCAGGATATCGAGCCGCCCGAGTTTGGCCACGGTCTCGGCTACGGCAGCGCTCGCCCCGCGCTCGTCCGAGACGTCTGCGGGCAAGGCGAGCGCTCTGCCGCCAGCCGCTTCGATCCTCTGTGCGAGCGCAGCCAGCCGATCTGCTCTGCGGGCCGTGACCGCAACGGCAGCGCCCTGCGCGGCGAGAGCCAGCGCCGTCGCTGCGCCGATCCCCGAGGAGGCGCCGGTCACGAGCGCGACCTTGCCTGCGAGAAACCCCGTCATCCGAATATCCCCGTGATGTGCCTTGAGACACTCATCGACACTCTCACTTGAGTTGAAAGCGCGTCCGTTCGACAGGTAATCCAGCCACGTCCGACCGGGCGTAATAGAGCACCGAGGTCTGCGACTCCATCATCTCGCCTCGGCCCAGCGCCTGAGCCGCCTCCGGCACGACGGTATTGACGTACAAATCGCGTCCATCCGCGCCAGCGAAGCGCACATTGGTGGCGGCTTTGGCCGGGAGCTCAATCCGCCGGTCGATCGTACCGTCCGGCCGCACCCGGATGAGGTCGCCGGAGCTGAAGCCGGTGATCCACACACCGCCGTCGCGATCGACTGCGAGGCCATCACAATCCTGCTTCTCCAACAGCATGCGGGCGGGACCGAGGCTGCCGTCGGGCGAGATTTCATAGGCGAACGTGCCAACGAAGCTCTCATTGTGATAAAGCCGGCGCCCGTCGGGACTCAGCCCCAAGCCGTTGGAGAACTTCAAGCCGTCGCAGAGCTTACGGAGCCGCCGGTCAGCATAGAGCCGATAGAGCGCAACCGGCGCCGGTGTTCTGCCCTTGACGATCGAATCCAGATCGACGGTGCCGAAATACATGCCGCCCTCGCGGTCGGCGCTCATCTCATTGACTCCGCTGATCGGCTTGCCGTCGATCCTGTCGAGGAGCATGCCGGAGGCGCCAGTCACCGGATTCAACCAGGTGATGCCGCCCGGGCCGGAACAGAGGACCCCGGCGTCGTTCAGCTGCAGCGCGGCGAGAAACCGGCGGTCAGCAAACCAGGTATCGTTCCGCCCGTCCGGCGAGCGCCGCCGAACTCCGCCGCCGACGATATCCGTGAACCAAACCTCGCCCGCGTCGATTGCGAGACCCTCGAGATAGCAGCCCTTGGCAAGCGCCTGGAATTGCATGGAGCACACCCTTGCTGTAGCTATTTGCTCTTTGGAAACAGCCGCGCGAGAGTCCCGCCCAGCGGCGCCGGCATGAAGCTGTCGCCAGCAGGCCAGTCGAGGAAACCGAGGGCGGCAATCGTTCCCCCGTCCACGTGCAGGGTAGTGCCGGTGATGGCACGCGCAAGATCACTGGCGAGAAACAACACCCCGTTGGTGATGTCTTCCACCGACGGCGCTCGCTTTTGCGGCACATACATCTTCATGGACTGCCCCAGCGCATCGGCGCCCGCTTGGGCAAGCCTGCGGAAATCCTCGGGGTAGAGAGCACTGTTGGAACCGCGCGCCGGGTTGGTGTCCGGCGCGATGAGGTTGACCCGGATCTGCTCAGCGCCGAGCTCTACCGCCATGGCACGGCTGAAGTTCGTGGTCGCCGCCTTGGCACCCGCATACACCGCGTAGGTCGCCGCCCCGCGGTGAGCTTCGATCGTCGTGAAATTGATGATGCTGCCGCCGCGGCCACCTTTGCGGATGAGCGGCACGGCGCGGCGCACACTTTGGATCACGTAGCCGTAGTTGAGTTGAATGTCGCGGGCGTTCTGGGCCGGCGTGGTCTCCATGAACAGCGAGCGTTGCACGCCACCGACCAGATTGATCACGATATCGAGGCGGGCGAATTCGGCCGCAACGCGATCGTAGAAGCCGTCCAGGGCTTGTGGGTCGGTGGCGTCCGCGTGCACCGACAGCGCACGCACGCCGTGAGCCTGCAGCTCCGGCACGAGCGCACGCGCCGCCTCGGCGTCGATATCACAGGCGGCGATGTCGACGTGCGCCTGCGCGAGCGCCTGGCTTACCGCCCGTCCCAGGATTCCGCCCGCACCGCCGATGACCGCGGCGACCTTGCCGGCCAGTTTGGCCTGAGCCTCAAGCAGACCCATTGAACCCCCACGGAAGCGCGCGTCGCCGGCCGTCGGCGTCTGCCAACAGCTCTGGATCACGGCCAGACTCTGAACTCATAGGCCGGTCATCAGAAATCGAGCGGCAGGCGGATGTGGCGCTGGAAAATCAAGTCACGGTGGCGCAGCAGAATCGGGTCGAGCGCAGCCTCGAGCTCTGTGGTGAGGTGCGAGTAATTGGACCGCATGAAATCGGGCATCGCGCAATCCTGCGGCGCGAGCGGCGAGACGAACAGTGAGAAGCAGGCCCAGTACAAGTCGCAGGCCGAGACCTGGTTGCCGACCAGATACTCGCAACCGGCCGCCTGCTGCCGGCGCAACTGCATCGTCAGGCCCTGCATGATCGAAACCATGCGCGCCGGCGCCCGGGCAATCGTGGCGGGCGTCACCCCGTACATGCGGATCATGCGCGCCATGTCGAAATTGGCGCCGGGGGGCTTCTGCGTAGTGCTTCGTCCGATCAATTCGAGCCGCCGCGACCAGCCGAAGCCATCCGCCCCACAGATCTCGGTGGAAAAGCCGAGCACCAGGGCGCGCTCGAGCGGATCGCTGGGCAGAAGATTCGGGCCGGTGCCCAACCGCTCGGCGAGCAACAGGATGTCGAGCCAGCTGCTGAGCGGCGGCTCGTCGTTGAATATGGCGACGGGCGCATTGCGCACACCGGTCCAGGCGTGGAGCTCGTCGTTGGTCTGCATCGCCTCCTGCGCCACGGGCAGATAGCTCACATGACGCGCCGACAGTACGGCTTTGGCCGCCTCGCCCCACGGGCCCGGCATATTTGCGGTCAGCACCAGACGCAGCCCCGGTGCCTGGCGTGCCTCCGCGACCGACAGATATTTCATGGATTGATCTCGTGCACCAGCGCGAGGCTGCGACTCTACGACCCGTAACTGCACAGCATTGTTGCCTATTTCCTGGCGGCCGACAAGGCAGTGGGCGCAAGGCCGACGCGGAGCGAACGCGGCGGCATGCGACCCTCAGGTCCGCCGCGCGCCAGGCTCGAATTCAATCGGCAGCGTACGAACTCCCCACACTCCGTAGAACGGGCGCCAGGTCACTTCGCCGACCAGTCGAGGATTGGTGACCCGCTGGGCAATCAGGTGTATCCCTTCCTGGATCTGCGCACGGGCGAGATGTTGTCCGAGACACATGTGCCGTCCAATGCCGAACGCAACGTGTCGATTGGTCAACGCTCGTTCCGGGCGAAACTCCAGGGCAGCGGGGAAGGCTGCCGGGTCCCGACCTGCGATCGATAGAGTAAGTATGAGGAGCGTATCCGCGGGAAACTCGACGTCGCGGTAGATCACCGGCTTGGTCAGGGTGCGATAGATATTCGATACGCTGTTGATGCGCAGCGTCTCCTCGACAACCTTGTCGCTGAAGGCGCGCTCCTCCGCACATCGTTGCCACATTTCCGGATGCTGCAGCATGCGGTGCATGATCAGAGTCAGCATATTTTTCGAGGTGTCGTAGCCGGCAGCAAACAAAAAGATGAGCAGATTGCGCAACTCCGCGTCATCGATCCGTCCGCTGCGATTGGCGGCGATCAGGACGTTGAGGACTTCTTCCGGCTCGCCACCACCCTTGCGAAGTCGCTCATCGATGAGCCTGTCCACGAACTGATAGAGCACCACATGAGCGGCCTCCAGCGCAGGGAGCAGGGAGCGCTCCAGACTGGCGCTCAGGCCCTGCGTCTCGAGAGATTTGCGAATGCCCGGCAGCGCCTCAGGCGATGCGCCGATCAGACCAAACATCACCCTGATGGGGAAGTAGGAGGCGAACTCGGCAAAGTCGAAGGACCCCTTCGGCGCCCACTCGTCCAGCAACCCGGAGACCACCTCGCGCATCAACTCGCGAAGTCGATTGATGCTGCGCGGCGTGAATGCGCCTGCGACGCTGCTGCGAATGCGAACGTGATCTTCACCGGTCTTCGCCAGCATCAGGTTGTCCATGAAATTGCCCCAGGGCGTGCCTTTGGCGCCCATGATCTCCGTGATGCCGTCCATCGACGGTCGCATCTTGTCGTCCATGTAAGTGAGATCACGGATCGCCTTGTATTCGTGCACGACATAGCCGGCGCTGCACCTGGCGAGCCACGGATGCTCGTTGCGCGCCGCCGCGACGAACGGGGTTGGATCCATGGCAAACGCCGGATCTTCCAGAGGCAAATGCGGCAACGACAAACTATCGACTGATGGCATGCGAATCTCCTTGCGGCGCCTCAAGCACGAAGCGCGCGGTGCTCCAGCGTCAACGCTGCATCGAACGGCTGACTGCCTGGATGACGTTGCGCATCCTCGGCGTGCGAAGCGGATGAGTCGCCGCGACCACGGGTCAGTCCCCCGAGAAGTCAGTGCCACCATCCACGGGGATGTTCGCCCCCACGATGTAGCTGTTCGCCGGTGAGCCCAGGAGCAGCAGCAACGGAGCGAGCTCGTGCGCCTCAGCGACCCGTCCGATCACCCCGCCGTGACGTCCCGCGTTGACCTCCCGCATCCAGCTCCAGATCGCGGCGAGATCGTCCGGATCGTAGCGATCCGTCACGCCGGTCGCCTCCATGTACTGCCGCGTCCCCTCGGTACGGAATACCCCGGGCGTCACGGCGTTCACCAGGATGTTTTGCTGCGCGAGCGCCCAGGCCATGTTCTTCGTCAATGCGTTGAGGCCCCCCTTCGCGGTCATGTAGGGCGCTTCCAGTGGCAAGCCGATGCGGGAAGAGACCGAGGAGATGTTGATCACGCGGCCCCAGCGGGCCTTGCGCAACAGCGGCACAGCGCAGCGGGTGCAGCGTACGGCGCCCATGATCCCCACGTCGAAATAGTACTGCCACTGCTCGTCGGGAACCTCGGTGAAATCGCGCCCGTCACTCGGTTTCGTCGGCCCGACCATATTGATGAGCGTGTTGAGCTCGCTCCAGCGGGCATCGATCTGCTTGAACAGCGCCTGAACGCTCGCGAGCTCCTGCACCTCGACCTGTACAGCGAAAGCGTCCGGGGATCCTTCCTGGCGCAAGCGCTCGACCGTGCGATCGAGCGCCTCACCGTGGCGACCCGTCACGACGACGCGTGCGCCCTCGCGCGCGAACGCGACCGCTGCCTCGTGACCGAGTCCCTTGCTCCCGCCGCTGATGCAAACCGCGGCGCCTCGCAATCCGAGATCCATCGCCTGTCAGCCCTCCCGCTCAGGGCCGGTGCGCTCCGAGCTCATTCGACGGTGGTCAAAGCTCTGCGTACACCGCCTTGGTGTTCAAATAGGCGTTGAGCCCTTCCCAACCATACTCATAGCCCCAGCCGGACTGCTTGTAGCCGCCGAAGGGCTGACTTGCGTCCCACGCGAGCTGGGTATTCAGCCACACCGTACCGGCTTCGAGCCGCCTGGCGAGCCGATGGGCTCGCCCGCTATCGCGCGTCCAGGCCGCCGCAGCGAGTCCGTAGGGCGTGTTGTTCGCATCGGACAGCGCCTCCTCATCGTCCTCGAAGGGCGTCACGGTGACCACCGGTCCGAAGATCTCCTCGCGGATCAGACGTGATTCGGGGCGCACCCGGGCCACAACGGTCGGCTCGCAGAAATAGCCCTTGCGCTCGAGGCGACGACCGCCGCTCACGATCTCTACGCCCTCCCGGCGCCCGTCCTCGAGGAACCCGAGCACACGCTGTAGCTGCCGATCGCTGATGATGGGGCCTATCTGTGCCTGCGGATCTGCGCTGCCACCGAGTTTCAGCGACCGCGCGAAATTTGCCAGGCCCTCGACCACCTGCTGGTAGATGCCGCGTTGCGCGTAGATGCGCGACCCACAGACACATCCCTGGCCCGCGTTGATGAAGATGCCGAGACCCGCGCCGGGAATCGCCTTCGACAGGTCAGCGTCGTCGTAGATGAGCACGGGCGACTTACCGCCGAGCTCGAGCGTGACGCGCTTGAGATTGCCTGCCGCGGCCTGAACGATCAGCTTGCCGGTCTCGGTCGAGCCGGTGAAGGCGATCTTATCGACGTCCGGATGGGCGCTGAGCGCAGCTCCAGTGGTCTCACCATAGCCGGTGACGATGTTGACGACCCCGTCTGGAATGCCTGCTTCGGCCAGAATGTCCGGCAACATCAAGGTCGTCAGCGGTGTCTCTTCCGCTGGCTTCAGCACGCAGCTGCATCCGGCGGCGAGGGCGGGCGCAAGCTTCACGAGCGCACCATAGAAGGGGCCGTTCCACGGGATAATCAGGCCAGCGACTCCGACCGGCTCCTTTAACGTGTAGGCGTGGTACTGAGCGCTGGCGCCGCTGATGCCTCCTTCGGCGTTGATATGGGTGGCCTGGCCGTGGATTTTGGTGACCCAGCCGGCGTAGTAGCGCAAGACTTCAGCTCCCGCGCGCACCAGATTGCTCGCCAGCCATCGAGCCATGCCGTTGTTGCGTGCCTCGACTTCAACGATCTCATCGATCCGCCGCTCCACCGTCTCTGCCACGCGCCACAGGATCCGGGCGCGCTCCTTGGCAATCTTTTCGCGCCAGATACCGGAGCGGAACGTGGCACGCGCTCGCGCGACCGCTTGATTGACGGCCTCGAGTCCGCCGTCCGGCACCTCCGCGATCTGCTCCGCAGTCGCCGGGTCGAATACCGGAATGTGCTTGGGGAATTGCGCGCTCTGGAAGGGTTTGGCGCTCGGCATGGGTTGCGACTGCATACGGCGAACTCCTGATCAGCATCTGTCGCGCTATAACACCTGTCGCGACGTCAACGCAAACTTGCCGCGTGACGCCGAATCAGAACTGGCTCTCCGGCATCCTGACGATCAGTCCATCCAGCTCTGCGGTGACCTGGATCTGGCAGGAGAGGCGCTTGCCGGCACGGGGGTCGTAGCAGCTGTCCATGGTCGCTTCTTCGAGCTCGGACGCCTCGCCCGTTTGGTTTCGCCAGGCCTCATCGACATAGACGCGACAGGTACCGCAGGCGCAGTTGCCGCCGCACTCGGCGACGATTCCCGGGATCCGATTGCTGACCGCGCCTTGCATGAC
>Ga0123356_10004366_pt1 | contig 14624 bp, 14 predicted proteins | sample TergutEmb28metaG_2_FD_92546 | JGI IMG/M metagenome (GOLD analysis project Ga0123356, IMG submission 92546) | Embiratermes neotenicus P3 segment gut microbial communities from Petit-Saut dam, French Guiana - Emb289 P3 | ecosystem: Host-associated > Arthropoda: Insects > Digestive system > Gut ...
CCCCTGTATTCGCGGTGCCGCCGGGGACGGAATGTCCGCCGCCTGCCCAGAGTTGAACTTCCCGGGCGCCCTTCTCGGGTGCAGCCGGCAGGTCCTCGCTTTGTGCGAGAGCGAGAGAGTTCGCGATGAACAGCGTCGTTATGAAAAGCAAGGAAGAGCGCATGGTTGCTCGCCTTCGAGGACGGTAGCTCTCGAAAGAAGGATCACGATACAGGAAGCGGCAGCTTTCGGACAACGACGGTGGGACTGGAGATGGGGCACGAGATTCCTCCTGTCTAGCTTCGCGGGCGCGTTGGAATGACAAAATGTGAGGTCTACAGGGCGGGTTCGTGGCGAGGATGTTGCCGCGCCAGGTGCATGAGGTCGCGGGCCACCCGGGAGGTGTTATGGCGGGCGACCTTGGCTTCCTCGAGATAGTCGCCGAGTACCGGAATCACTCCCAGAGTCTCGATGGCATCGAGGTCGTTGACGATCTGGCAGGCGCCCTCCAGGGCGTACTTGGCTTTCATTTCGTCGGACGCTGGGGTGCGATTGATCAGAGCGTAGTCAAAAATCGGTCCCTGGGCATGGCGGTTCAGCGCGCGGATGTGATCGGCCGCAGTCAGGCCCAGGCTTTCGTTGGCCTGGGTCATCAGGTTGCAGATGTAGACCTTGGTGGCAGGCGAGTCGACGATGGCCTCGGAAATTCCTCGCACCAGCAGGTTGGGAATGAGGCTGGTGAAAAGCGATCCGGGGCCGATGGTGATCAGGTCGGCGTTGGCGATGGCTTCGAGCGTTTGCGGCATCGGGTTGACATCTGGCGGAACCAGATACAGTTCGTGAATGCGTCCTTTGTAGGCGGTGATTTTGGTTTCGCCGCGCACCCGCGTGCCGTCTTCCATCAGGGCTTCGAGTTCGATATTGGAGGTCGTTGCCGGGTAGATGTGGCCGCGGGTGAGCAGAATCTCGGAGGAAAGGCGCACGGCTTCGGAGAAATCCGAAGTCAGGGAAGTCAGCGCCGCAAGGAACAGGTTGCCGAAACTGTGGCCCTCCAGCCCCGAACCCTTGTCGAAGCGGTGGCAAAAAAGCTTCGCCAGCAGCGCTTCATCTTCGCTAAGGGCGACGATGCAGTTGCGGATGTCGCCCGGCGGAAGCATGTTGAGCTCCTTGCGGAGACGGCCGCTGGAGCCTCCGTCGTCGCTGACAGTCACCACGGCGCAAAGGTCGCGGATCACCGGCTTATCGGGTTCGAGCGAAGCTTCTGTCGGCGGGAGCACGTACTGCTTGAGTCCTTTGAGCAGAGTAGAAAGGCCGGTGCCTCCCCCAATCGCCACCACACGAAGACCACTGGTCGGGACGAACCGTTCCCGTGCTGCGAACTCGGCGGTCTTGGTTTCCATCCGGGGCCTTCCTCAAAGTTGGCTTATGCGGGCTCTTCCTCGCCGAAGTGCTCAGAGGGTTCAGGCTCGGCACCGGGATCCGGGTAGAGCAGTTCGGTGAAGCGTGGATCCTCCGCCAGATTCTGGAAATCCGAATCGTTGCGCGCCTGGAAACGCAGTTGGGCGTTCAGGCGGAGAGCTTCATCCAGTCGCCGCAGCGAATCTTCAACATGGCCGGTCAAGCAATCAAGTGCGGCCAAACCGTAGATCACATAGTCGGCTTTAGCATTCTGCTTAAGCAACTTCTCCAGGTGCTCCCGGGCGGTGACGTAGTCTCCTACATTCATTAACGACACGGCATAGTCGAAGTGCTCTTCGGCCGTCTTGAACTGCGTGGCGCTGCTGCGTTCGAGGTGCTGGTTGCAGGTGTTAAGGTGCACCGTGGCGCGGTCGCCCAGTTCCTTGCTGGGCCCAGTGATCACCTTCTGAAAATGAGGCTTGGCTTTGTCGAACTTATGTTCTTGCATGGCGCGCAAGCCAGCCTCGTAGCTCTGCAGAGCCTGCGCGTAGCGGGGATCGTCCGTAACGTTCTTTTTTAATGTGGGTTTCTGAGCCATGTGCAAAACTCTTCCTGTGCTCTTAGTGATGGGGGGCTCCTTGCGATTATCTTTCTGCCCGAGCAGTAAAGTATCACTCAAAGAGTGGGTGAAGGTCTAGTTGCGAAAGGCAGCACCAGGCAGCACCGGGTACCGTGGCCCGGGTAGCGAGGAAGAGCGACGGGGATGGCTGCTCTGTACCGGTACTCGCAACTCGCTACTAATTCATCGTTGCCGCTGATTCGAGATCGATCTGCCGCCATTCGCCCTTTTCGATGCCTGCGCGGATCTGTGACGCGGTCTTGCCTTTCTGGTGCTGCTGGTAAGTGTAGTAGAGCTCTTTCAGGCAGGTGGAGCAACGGGCGCCGTGCGTGTTCTCGAAGCAGCTATGCAGGCTGTTGTGACCGATGCGGTCGCAGTAGCAATAGCAAGGCTGCTGATGGAGCACGGTGGGAATCTTGGCCGCGAGTTCGTAAGCATGCGTCTGGTAGGAATACTGCGCGTCGGCGCCCCACAGATCGGCCTTGGTGAGGATCGCAGGCAGCTTGGTGCCTTTAGGAGGAGGCCCAGCGTTGTAGGCCGGGATGCCTCCCTCTTCCTGGGGCGCAGTCCATTGCGCCGACATGGTGAGCGCGACCAGGAAAACAAAAGCCAGGGCCACGCCGCGGTGCACAACTTTGTTCCGGAGAAGGCGACTTGTCATTGGGTCCCTCTTAAAGTGAGTGCCTGTATTGTAACCCGGAGCGAGAGCAGGGATGGCATGGCGGTTTACCAAGCAAACTGATACAACCCGCTGGATTCGAACCGCGTTATACAATGGAGACAGATGGCGGGCACGACTTCAGATCCTGGTTCGGCGGGCGAGACGGGTGTGGCAGCTCCCAGCGCCAGCGCACCTCCGGAACCAGCGCCACCGATACTGGTCCGGCCGGGAACCATCGGTGTTTGGCTGCGGGATCTGATGATCTCGCTGGCAATTTCGGCATTCATCATCATTTTTCTCTACCAGCCGGTGAAGGTTGAAGGCACGAGCATGATGCCCTCGCTCGAGGACCAAGAACGGATCTTCGTCAACAAGTTTGTCTACCGGCTGGAACCGATCGAGCGCGGCGACATCGTGGTTTTCCGCTATCCGCACGATCCTTCGAAAAGCTACATCAAGCGGGTGATTGGCACGGCGGGCGATCACATTCGCATCGACAACGGGCAGGTCTATGTAAACGGCGAGACGCTCGACGAAGAATACGTCCCGGCCGAGTATGCCGATTCCCGGTCGTATCCCGAGACTGTCGTACCACCGAATTGCTACTTCGTGCTTGGCGATCATCGTTCCATGTCGCAGGACAGCCGTGAGTTCGGGCCGGTAAAGCAGAGCCTGATCTACGGCAAGGCCGTGTTTGGCTACTGGCCGATGGACAAGTTGGGCCGGGTCCGTTAACTTCGATTGGGGAGATCAGCCGCCATGCTGGTCCGGCCGTTGGCATATACACCACCTTTCGCCTGGATTTTCTGGATCGTCTTTCTTGTTTCGTTCGTGCCGGAGTTTGGCCTGATCTCGAGGTCCCGCCTCGCGAAGGGAGCGAACACCGACCGCGGATCGACGGCGGTGATCGTGTTGGCGGGCTGGATCGGGATGTTTTCTGCCTTTGCGGTTCGAGGCCTCCCGGCGTTTGTGATTCATCGCGGGCAGAAAGCCTGGTTTGTGGCGGGCCTCGTAACGCTGTTAGCGGGATCGGTCATTCGACGACATTGCTGGCGGGTGCTGGGCCCCTACTTTACGGGAAACGTTAGAACCACGTTCGATCAGCCCGTAATCCAGAGCGGAGCCTACCGGTGGGTGCGACATCCTTCCTATACCGGGGGCATGTTGATGTACACGGGAACGGGACTCGCCCTGACGAACTGGCTCAGTGTGCTGCTAGTGACGGCACCGGCTTTGGCGGCCTATGTTTATCGTGTGCGCGTGGAAGAGCGTGCGCTGCTGGTTAGCCTGGGTCCGCGTTACGAAGAATACATGCGACGCACGAAACGGTTCCTCCCGTTCCTGATCTAGATTTTGGAAATCCAGACAGAGGTTCGATGGTCGTCCCAGCGCGCATACCGCCCCGCTCGGCGCCAACCAACTTTCATCGCGGTTTCCGAGTTCTCATCTGGCCTCACGCGCCTTTTACTGATAAAATTTATAAAATCCACCGCTTGGAGCGAGAATGCAGGCTATCCTTGCGCTGGAAGACGGCACAGTCTTCCGAGGCAAAGGCTACGGCGCCAAAGGCGAATGCTACGGCGAAGTCGTTTTTAACACTTCCATCACCGGATACCAGGAAATTTTCACCGATCCTTCCTACTCCGGACAGATCGTCGTTCTGACCAACCCACAAATCGGAAATTACGGCACCAACCAGGAAGACAATGAGGCTACGCGCCCCTGGATTGAAGGACTGGTTGTGCGCGAGCTTTCGCGCGTCAGTTCGAACTGGCGCTCGCAGCAGGTGGCCGAGGAATATCTGGAGCAGTTCAAGGTGCCAGTGCTGTCCGACATCGACACCCGGTCGCTGGTGCGGCACCTTCGCGACCACGGCGTGCAACGCGGGGTGATCTCGACACTGGAGAAGGACACCGAGAAGCTGGTTGCAAGGGCTCGCTCGATTCCGAAGATGGACGGCACCGATCTGGCCAAGGAAGTCAGCACCAAGCGTTCCTATGTTTGGGAAGTGGGCGAGCGCTCGCACGAGCCGGTGGCGGTGGTCGGCGTGAAAGACGAACCGCCGCGCTTTCACGTGGTCGCCTACGACTTCGGGATCAAGCAGAACATCCTTCGCAAATTGCGGGGCGAGGGATGTAAGGTCACAGTCGTTCCGGCACAGACTCCCGCCGAAGATGTGCTGGCCCTGAAGCCGGACGGAGTCTTCCTGTCGAATGGACCGGGGGATCCTGAGCCGTGTACGTATGCGGTGGATTCGATTCGCAGGCTGATGGGGCGGCAGCCGATCTTCGGCATTTGCCTGGGACATCAACTCACGGGAATCGCGCTGGGCGGCAAGACCTACAAGTTGAAGTTCGGACACCACGGTGGGAATCATCCCGTGAAACAGTTGAAGACCGGCAAGATTGAGATCACGGCACACAACCACAACTTCGCCGTCGATCCCGATTCGCTGGCGCAGAGCGAAGTCGAGTTCACGCACATGAACCTGAACGACGAGACGCTCGAAGGCCTGCGCCATCGGAACCTGCCGCTATTCAGCGTGCAGTATCACCCGGAAGCCGCGCCCGGGCCGCATGACTCGCACTATCTGTTCAAAGAGTTTACCAAGATGATGGAGGAGAACAGCCGCAAATGAGCGCCTCCGGGGTCGCGTAAATCAGAGAGCCCGGAGGTCGAGGCCACAAAACCTGTCGCAGCCACGAGGAAAGGCTGACTTGCATCGAAAGCAAATGGTAAATGCCCAAACGCACTGACATTCAAAAGATTCTAGTACTTGGCTCTGGGCCGATCATCATCGGGCAATCGGCGGAGTTCGATTACTCCGGCACCCAGGCCTGCAAGGCGCTCAAGTCTGAGGGCTTTGAAGTGGTACTGGCGAACTCGAACCCGGCGACGATCATGACCGATCCGGAGTTGGCTGACCGTACCTATATCGAACCGCTCACCCTGGAATATCTGGAAGAGATCATCCGCATCGAGCGCGAGATGTCTCCCGGCGCCGGCTTTGCCGTGCTGCCGACCGTGGGCGGACAGACAGCGCTCAACCTTGCCATCGAACTTTCCGACGGCGGCGTGCTCGAAAAGTACAACGTGCATCTGATCGGCGCGAACGTGGCCGCTATCAAAAAGGCCGAAGATCGCCTGATCTTTAAAGACGCGATGCAGCGTATCGGCCTCGACGTTCCCAAGTCGGCGCTGGTCAACAACAGCAAAGACGGTCTGGAGTTCGCCGGCAAAATCGGCTTCCCGGTCATCGTGCGTCCGTCGTTTACCCTCGGCGGAACGGGTGGCGGCATCGCCTACAACCGCGAAGAACTGGGTGAAGTGCTCGCCCGCGGCCTCGATCTTTCTCCTGTACACGAGGCGCTGATCGAAGAGTCGGTTCTGGGCTGGAAGGAATTCGAGCTGGAAGTGATGCGCGACTGCAAGGATAACGTCATCATCGTCTGCTCGATTGAGAACTTCGATCCCATGGGGGTGCACACGGGTGACTCGATCACGGTTGCTCCGGCGCAGACGCTGACCGACCGCGAATATCAGGCCATGCGCGATGCCTCCATCGCGGTCATCCGCGAAATCGGCGTCGATACCGGCGGATCAAATATTCAATTCGGTGTAAATCCCGAAACCGGGCGCATGGTTGTAATCGAGATGAATCCGCGCGTGTCGCGATCCTCGGCGCTGGCCTCCAAGGCTACGGGATTCCCGATCGCTAAGATTGCGGCCAAGCTGGCCGTCGGCTACACGCTGGATGAAATCAAGAACGACATCACCCGCAAGACCCCGGCCTGCTTCGAGCCAACGCTCGACTATGTCGTGGTGAAGATTCCCAAGTGGCAGTTCGAGAAATTTCCCGGTGCAGACGACACGCTGGGGCCGCAGATGAAGTCGGTCGGTGAAGTGATGGCCATCGGCCGCACCTTCAAAGAAGCGCTGATGAAAGGCATCCGCTCGCTCGATACCGGCAAGAGAGTGGGGGCGGACAAGATCGAGCCGAAGATTCTGACTCAGCGGCTGGTCACGCCGCACCCGGAGCGGTTGGCTTACGTGCGCTATGCACTACGCCAGGGACACACGGTCAAGCAGATTACGAAGATGACGTCGATGGACCCCTGGTTCCTGTATCAGCTGAAGGAGATCAACGACCAGCAGTTGGAGCTGGAGAAGCATCCGATGGAATCGGTCCCGGCCCCGGTCCTGCGCGATTCCAAGCGCATGGGCTTTTCCGACGGTCGGTTGGCGCAAGTCTGGCGGCTCGAGCGCCAGGAAAAAGTCCGGTACCTGCGCAAGAAGTACGGCATCATGCCGGTTTACAAGCGCGTCGACACCTGCGCTGCTGAATTCGAGAGCTTCACGCCCTACCTTTACTCGACTTACGAAGACGAGGACGAGGCAGCTCCGACCGACAAGAAGAAAGTCATCATTCTGGGTAGCGGGCCGAATCGCATCGGGCAGGGAATTGAGTTTGATTATTGCTGCTGCCATGCATCGTTTGCGCTGCGCGACGACGGATACGAGACGATCATGATCAACTGCAATCCTGAGACCGTCTCCACCGACTACGACACCAGCGACCGGCTCTATTTCGAGCCGCTTACCTTCGAAGACGTGTGGGCGATCTATCAGCACGAAACTTCGACCGGCGCAGACGTAGGCGTGATCGTGCAATTCGGCGGACAGACTCCTCTGAACCTGGCGCTTCCGCTGAAAGAAGCTGGCGTCAAGATCATCGGAACATCACCCGAGTCGATTGACCTGGCCGAAGACCGCAAGCAGTTCAACAAACTGCTCGAGGATCTGCACATTCCGCAGGCTCCCGGCGTAATGGCGACGTCGATCGAAGAAGCCGTTGAGGGAGCGAATCGGATCGGTTATCCGGTGCTGGTGCGGCCGTCGTATGTGCTTGGCGGACGCGCCATGGTTATCGCCTACGACGACCAATCCATTGTGCGCTATATGAAGGATGCGGTCGAATATTCGCATGACCGGCCGGTGCTGATCGACCACTTCCTGGAAGACGCGATCGAGGTGGATGTCGACGCGCTTTGTGACGGGGAAGACGTGGTGATCGGCGGCATCATGCAGCACATCGAAGAGGCCGGCATACACTCCGGCGATTCTTCCTGCGTGTTGCCCGCGGTCGATATCCCCCAACATCTGCTCGAGCGGATGCGGGAGTATACGTTCAAACTAGCGAAAGCGCTGAAAGTCGTCGGATTGATGAACATCCAGTTCGCCATACCGCGACGGCACGGGGGCAACGGGGCAGAAGGCGGGAGAGTCTACGTCCTGGAAGTGAATCCGCGGGCGTCGCGTACGGTGCCTTATGTATCCAAGGCGACCGGCGTGCCCATGGCGAAGATTGCAGCCCGGCTGATGACCGGGCGCAAGCTGCGCGAATTCCTGCCGGAGTTCATCGACCGCCGCGCCGATCTCGATACCGGAAGCTGCTACTACGTGAAGTCCCCGGTGTTTCCCTGGAGCAAATTTCCGGGCGTCGATACGGTGCTCGGACCGGAGATGAAGTCCACCGGCGAAGTCATGGGCGTGGCCGATAATTTTGGTGAGGCGTTTGCCAAGGCGCAGCTCGCAGCGGGGCAAAAATTGCCGACGGAGGGTGCCGTCTTCATCAGCGTGACGGATCAGGACAAGCGGCACGTTGCCCCGGTTGCCCGCAAATTTGTCGACATGGGGTTCAAGATCGTGGCGACGGCGGGCACGGCCGACGTGATCGAGTCCGCCGGCATGAACGTCGAGCGTGTCTACAAAGTGAAGGAAGGACGGCCCAACGTGGTCGACTTTATCAAGGGGCAGCGGATTCAGCTGATCATCAACACTCCCACCGGACTCGAACCCTGGTTCGACGAAAAAGCGATTCGCCGGGCAGCGGTGACGGCACGCATTCCAACGATCACGACGCTGGCCGCCGCGCGTGCCGCTGCGGAAGGGATCGCTGCGTTACAGCGGGGAGTGATCAGAGTGCATGCACTGCAGCACCTGCACGCTGACCGTCATGCCAGCACCCGTTGATTGCCGGCTTCCGGTTCCTCTGAAAAATACCGTAATGTGCCCATGCGCACGTGGCCTCCACTTCCGCCCACTCCTGCTGCCGAACCTCGACCGGGTTTGGGAATCAAGATCGCTATCGCCGTTGGGTTGCTTGGAGTCATGGGTGGAGCGCTGGTCTGGAAGACGGGAAAGAGCACCTACCGCAATCACCAGATCGCATCGGGCGCCGTAGACCGCTTCCCCCACCAGATGAATTTGGGCGACTACGACCGGATCTATGACGAAGCCACCGACGAATTCGGCGCTCGGGGACGCGGGCAGATCTGAAGCGCCTTTTCGAAAAGATTCACGACAAGATGGGCGGTGCCGGGGAACCGAGGGCAGCGGGATTTCACGTCAACTGGCGGAACGGAGTCGTCTGGGTGGATCAAACCTTCAACACGCAGTTCTTGAACGGGCAAGCGCAAGAGTACTTTGTGTGGAAGATCGAGCAAGGTAGACCCCTTCTCTATAACTATCGAATTAACTCGCCCAATCTCGACTAAGCCGCAGGCTCGCTGCATAGTATTCTAGGAGCAGGAGCGCAACCATGCTTCTTCACGGAATTCTTCCGCCGATCACAACGCCGTTCTACCCGGACGGCAACGTCTACTACAAGAAACTCGAACACAATGTGGAGCGGTATTCGCGCACGCCCATCTCCGGCATCGTCGTACTGGGCTCAACCGGGGAGGCGATCATGCTCTCCGACCAGGAGCGTCGGGAGGTTTTGAAGGCGGCGCGCGGAGCGGCTGCGGCGAACAAAGTCCTGGTGGCCGGCACGGGGGTCGAGTCGGCGCTCGAGACGTTACGGCTGACCGAGTATGCCGCCGAACTCGGATACGATGTGGCCATGGTGCGCACGCCGCACTACTACAAGAGGCAGATGGCACCGGCGAACATTCTGGCTTTTTACCGCACCGTGGCGGATCGGTCACCGCTTCCCATGATTATTTACAACTTCCCGCAGGCGACCGGATACGACATTCCCGCCGAGGTTGTGATCGAACTGGCGGAACATTCAAACCTGATTGGCATTAAGGAATCAAGCGGCGACGTCGAGAAAGTGCGCCAGATGGTGGAAGGCACGCGCCACATCAAGCGGAGCGCGAGCGTGACCGAGACCTTCGACGCGGTAACGCCACGAATGATGGCGGGCGCAGCGGCCGGCAATTCCGGCGAGGGCGGGGAACTGGTTCCGCTGGGAGTGCTGTCGGGCGCGGCGGAACCCAAACCGTCGTCTTCCGCTGTTCATGTTGCCGGCAAGATGAAGACGCGGCAAAAGGAAGTCGGATTTCAGGTGTTAGTCGGCTCCGCGCACAAGCTTCAGGCATCGCTCGATGCCGGCTCGGTCGGGGCGATTCTGGCCTTTGCCAGTCCGGCTCCGACCGCGTGCTACGAAATTTATGCCGCGTGGAAAGAAGGTGACCCGGAATTGGCCCGCCTCAAGCAAGCACGGATTTCGAAGGCAGCGCAGCGAGTCGGAGACCTGGGCGTTCCCGGATTCAAGTACGGCATGGATCTGAATGGCTACTTTGGCGGCCCGGCGCGCTTGCCCTTTCTTCCTCTGACGGCTGATTTGAAAGCTGAGATCGAGCATCTGCTGGCAGACATCCGCAACTGATTGTCCCAACCCTTTGGTTGCGGGGCGCGCAGGCTGATCTGCACGGGCCAAACGCCGGAAATCAAAGACGTGATCGATCAGGTTGTGATCCCAGTCACCTGGGCGTATACTCGATTCGAACGAACGTTCGAATTATCCGTCCGCTCGGGGGTTATGGGGAATCCTTCGACCGCAGCCCGCATGTCCGTGCGGCGTCATCGCGCGCTGACGCCGCCTCCGGAGACCCGCTACGACCGGCGCCTGGCTGAGATTCTTACCCACGCCACCGAAGTCTTCTGCAAAAAAGGATATGAGGGCGCCTCGATGCGCGACCTCTCTCGCGCCAGCGGCATGTCGCTCGCCGGTCTCTACTATTACTTCGAGTCCAAAGAGCGGCTGCTGTATCTGATTCAGAAGCACACCTTCTCGACCATCGTCGAGCGGCTCAAGACACGGCTCGAAGGCATGGATAGTGCAGAAGACCGTATCCGCGTTTTCATTCTCAATCACCTGGAATATTTTCTGGCCAACCAGGCCGCGATGAAAGTGCTTTCCCACGAAGCCGAATCACTGAAAAACGGATTCGCGGCGGAGGTGGCTGCGATTAAGCGCGAGTACTACCGGATCTGCGTGGGCCTGCTTGAGGAACTGAAGCGGGAGCGCAGGTTGCAGGTTTCCACGCGCATCGCCGTGCTCAGCCTGTTCGGGATGATGAATTGGATCTATACCTGGCACAACCCCCGGGTCGACGCGGACGCCGTTTCGATCGCGAAGGAAATGGGAGATGTGTTCCTACGCGGTGTGATAGCCAATGGCAAGGGTCGTGGAGAGCGGTGACGATAGTCAGAACAATTCCGGGCTTGCCCGTAGGACGGCCCACAAACAGGAAGGAAAAGGAGTCATTCCATGGCGACGACAACACAGCCGGCAGCCGGCGAAACTTCGAAACCACTGGTCAACTACCGTAGCGATGGCGGCGTGGCCATCATTGAGATGTGCGATCCGCCGGCCAACACCTACACCTATGAGATGAACCGGCAGCTGGATGACGCGATCCTGAAGGCGCGCATGGACAATGACGTCTACGTCATGGTCGTAACCGGGGCGGGCGACAAGTTTTTCTCAGCAGGCGCCAACATCAAGATGCTTTCCAGCGTTGATCCGACCTTCAAATATTACTTTTGCCTGCATGCGAATGAAATGTTGCTGCGTCTCGAACACACCCCCAAGCTAGTGATTGCAGCCATCAACGGCCACTGCGTGGGTGGAGGACTTGAAATCGCGATGGCGGCCGACATCCGCATCGCGCGAAAAGATGCCGGAAAGATTGGCTTGCCGGAGGTGAACCTCGGCGTCCTTCCGGGAACCGGAGGCACGCAACGGCTGTCCCGGCTGGTAGGGAAGAGCAAAGCCATTGAATTGATGGTGACGGGCAACACCTTCTCATTCGAAGAAGCGCTCGAACTCGGCGTGATCAACGACATCTTCGAGCGGGAAGGTTTCATGGAGAACATCATGGAATATGCGCGCCAGTTCTGCCCGCCGAACAAGGCTGCGAAAGCGGTCGGCCGTATCAAGCGCGCGGTGCAGACCGGCTGGGAGATTCCCATGGAGTCGGGTTTGGCCGTGGAACGCGAGAATCAACAGTTGCTGTTCCAGAGCGAGGACGCGAAGGAAGGCCTAGCCGCATACGTGGAGAAGCGGCCGGCAACATTCAAAGCGAAATAGCTCCCCCCGGGGGCGGACGCCTCGCCCGTCCCCGCAGAGCGCCAACGACTCTAGAAGCAGAGAGGTTTGAGCATCATGCCGGGCAAAGTGGCAAAAATCGGAACGTTCAGTGAGTGGGTTGGCTTGTTCAACGACTGGCGCAAAGAGATTGGCGTCAACACTGACGACATCGAAGCTTTCCACTTCGATACTCTTTATGGCGCGGTCGAGACAGAAGACATTGAGTTTGGCCATTACAAGGGCCGCCGCAAATGGGAGAACCTGCGGCAGATTCCAACGCAGCAGATGCGCGACGCTCTCATGAACATGATCGTCTACCAGGGCGACACCGAGTTTGCCAGCGTCGAGCAGCAGCGCAATCTGCTCGAAAACGCGCCCACCGATTGGGACCGCCGCGCCATTACCCGCGTCATGATTGAAGAAATGCGTCATGGCTGGCAGATGTGCGCGCTGCTGATCGATTTCTTCGGCCACTCGGGCAAGGTCGAGGCGCAGAAGCTGCTCGAGCGGCATGCGTTTGACAACCAGCGTCTGCTGGGGGCGTTCAATGTCGACGTCGACAATTGGATGGACTTCTTCACCTACACCGATTTCGTCGACCGTGACGGCAAGTTCCAGTTGCAGATGCTGAAGTACTCTGCCTTTGCTCCGCTCGGGCGCTCGATGTCATACATGCTGCGCGAAGAAGCGTTTCACATGGGCACGGGCAATGACGGGCTGCGCCGCATCGTGGAAGCCGGAGTGATTCCCGCGTGGCTGATTCAGAAGTACCTCAACAAGTGGATCTCCAGTTCCTACGACCTTTTCGGCACTGATCATTCTTCGTCCGCGCACTGGGCGTACGTATGGGGAATCAAAGGACGTTACGACGAGCCCCGGAACGACAAGGCAGCGGATCTCGACGATCTGAACGACTACAATCGCCATCTCTATCGCGAAGAGGTGGCGGGGCTCGTCGAGCGGTTCAACCATTGGCTGAAGCCGGGTGAGCCCAGGCTCTATGCCCCCGATATCAAATTCAACCGATTCATCGGCCGCTGGGCGAATCAGAAATTCCACGCCCAGAGCGGCGAACCGCTGGAGGATGGCGCTTACGCGGAACATCTAGAACAGTACATGCCCACCGCCGAGGACAAAAAGCTGCTGCTCGAGACCATCGGGACCGAGAAGAAATGGATTGCGGAGAAGACAGGGGCACGCGATCCGCTGGAAACAATCGGCGAAGTGAGAAAGTCGGCGATTAACCTGTAGAACCAGATGAACACGACGGCGATGGACCCCAAGTTGATGCGAATCTCTCTGGACATTGAAGGCCCGGTTGCGCGAGTGGCTTTGCGGAACCCGCCGCTGAACGTGATTGACATCGCCATGATCGAAGAGTTGGCACGGACGCTGGCGGGACTCGAGGCGCGCACGGACCTGGCGATCATTCTGTTGCGCGGGGAGGGGAAGGCCTTCTCGGCAGGCGTCGATGTCGCGGCGCACACTCCCGACAAAGTCGAAGAGATGCTCGGAAAGTTTCACTCCGTGATCCGCGCGCTTGTGGGTGCGAAGAAAGTCACAATGGCAGCGGTTCACGGCCACTGCCTCGGCGGTGGCGCAGAACTGGCGATGGTCTGCGACATGGTCTACACCACCGAAGATGCGCAGTGGGGATTCCCGGAGATAAAACTTGGCTGCTATCCACCGGTGGCTTCGACGGCGCTGGCGACGCTGGTGGGGCAGAAGAGAGCGGCGGAGCTGATCCTGACCGGGCGCACGATCAATGGCAAGGAGGCGGCGGAAATCGGATTGGCAACCGTTGGGGTGGAAGAGGCTGAGCTCGCTGGGGCTGTGGGGGAATGCATCTTACGCTTGCTCACCCTCAGTCCGGCAACCCTGAGCATCGCAAAAAAGGCGTCTTACGCCTGGGATTCGATGCACTTCGACAAGGGCTTAGCCCGCGCCGAGAAGATCTATTTCGAAGATCTGATGAAGACCGCCGATGCCAACGAAGGCATCCGCGCCTTTATCGAAAAACGGCAGCCCAGGTGGCGGGGCCAATAAGGAGTGGTGCGATGGATTACGAAATCAGCGCCGAAGAAGTAAAGAGCAAGCTGGACGCGCGCGAAGCCTTTACCCTGCTCGACGTGCGCGAACCTTGGGAGTTCGAAACCGCGAAGATTGCCGGCGCCAAGCTGATGCCCATGGGCGACGTGCCGTCGCGTGCGCATCAGGAGCTGGATCCCGACGATCATATCGTCGTGATGTGCCACCATGGCGTGCGCTCGATGAATGTGACCGCCTGGCTGCGAGAGCGAGGGTTTGAGAAGGCACAATCCATGCGTGGCGGCATCGATGCCTGGTCGCGGCGTGTGGATGGGAGTGTGCCCGTGTACTGAACAGACTATGAGCCACGAGCAAATCGGGATCACTTGCCCTTCCGTGCTCATGGCTCACTGTTCATGGCTTAGTGCAATGAAAAAAGAACTCATCCAACTTCGCGTGAATGGCCGCGATCAGGAAATTGCCATCGAGTCGAACGCGCTGTTGCTGGATGTTCTGCGGCAGCAGTTCGACCTAACGGGCTCCAAGCGCGGCTGTGA
>Ga0123356_10004367_pt1 | contig 14623 bp, 11 predicted proteins | sample TergutEmb28metaG_2_FD_92546 | JGI IMG/M metagenome (GOLD analysis project Ga0123356, IMG submission 92546) | Embiratermes neotenicus P3 segment gut microbial communities from Petit-Saut dam, French Guiana - Emb289 P3 | ecosystem: Host-associated > Arthropoda: Insects > Digestive system > Gut ...
AGAAATACCAAGCTTGCCATGTATTTTGCTTAAATAACATAAATCATGAGAAACAAACGCGCTATTTTCACAAATTCTATTTAAAATCAGTAAATTTCTTTTTACTTTTGACACAGTCTGCTCCGCGAGATAAAATTTGATATAATTCATTAAAAGAGTTAAGTTGTTACAAAGTACTAGTCATATTTGTTTAATTTATGATATATTAACAATAATGGAAGGATGAGTATGAAACGGATTATATTTGTATTTTTAGGGCTTTTTATCGCGGTTTCCGGTTTTTCCCAGGCAGATTTACAACCTGCGGCGACTGTTAACCTTATCAGAACTGAACCTATAACAGTCAGGCAGCTTCGTACCGAAGTAGTTCGAATGGAACAGGCTACTGGCCGTTCATTAACTCAGGCTGAACGTCTCCAGGTTCTGGATGTAATGATCAATGAAAGACTGGTTTTACAGGCCGCTGAACGGGATAGAATTACTGTAACAGAAAACGAAGTAAATCAGCAAATTCAGCAATTACGTGCAGGTATGGCGCAGCAGCTTGGCCGCCAGCCAACAGATGCAGAATTTGCCCAGGCTGTAATGAACGAAAGCGGCCTTGATGTTTCTACTTTCAGGGAACAGTTCCGCAGGCAGTTGATTGTACAAAAGTTTCTTTTAGAAAAAAAAGGGACTCTTATTAATTCAGTCAGAGTTCCTACAGACGCTGAAATTCTCGCCGAATACAATCTTTTAAGAAGCGAACTGGTCCGCCCAGAAACAATTCGCATATCAATGATACAGGTTCCTTATGGTCCTGACGCAGCTTCCCGTACAAGAGCGAGAACACTCGCGGATTCATTGATCCGGGAAATTGGTACTGACCCTTCCAAGTTTGATGAAGTCGCCGCGCGCAGTGTTTCACCTAACTCCGGTTTTCAGGCGGGAGACGCCGGTTACCTTCCAAGAAACCAGGAAGCAAGAGCCCTGGTTGGCCAGGCATTTATGGATGCGGCATTCAGCTTAAGACAGGGACAGGTATCACGTTTAATAGAAGGCCAGCAGGGTTTTCAGATTATTAAAGTAACCGAAAATTATGCCGTAAGAAATCTTGAATTAAATGATATTATGCAGCTTGGTACTAGAATAACAGTCAGAGAATATCTTGGACAACTTATGTTAAATCAAAGACAGCAGGCTATTTTAGCTCAAGCCAGCCAGGAACTTGTCAGCGAATTAAGAACAGGCAGAAGTTTTCAAGTATTTGAAAATAACATCAGATGGTGACGCAGACAGAAGGTTCTTGAATGGCATCCAGGCGAAAAGGCCGTATCCTGGCTTTTCAGGCTCTCTACTTTTGGGAGTCAAACCGCTCTCCTGACGCCGGAAACTCAGAACATAATTTTCCGCCTGTTACAATCGAAGAACTTGTCAGTTTCGCCTGGCTGGAAGATCAAAAACTTAGTTCGCTTGATGAAAGCATGGCAGCTTTTTCCAGAGCTTTAATCTGCGGAACAATCGAGAATATTGATAAAGTCGATGAAATAATTATTAAACATCTGGAAAATTGGGATATAACCCGTGTTAATCGGGTAGATCTCGCTATATTGCGAATCTCTGTTTATACACTTTTGTATCAGGAAGATTTATCCCCTTCTATTATTATTGATGAAGCTATCGGTATTTGTATGGAATACGGTACAGATGATTCATACAAATTTATTAATGGTGTTTTGGACAGTATACGAAAATACCTGGAAAAGCCATGAAAACCACTATTAGCGGCACCAGTGTATTACGTTTAACGATTCTGTCCGGATTGATACTTTTTTTAATATTAACTGCGGTATTTGCCATTAACTTCCTTGCCGGAAAAAACGATATAAGTGAAGAAAAAGAACAGGAAAGTTTTTTCGGTATCCTGAATGACGTTGACTCTATGTTACAAAAAATACACTTAACAGAAAGTGATATAATAAAACTAAACAATGAACTTGATCGGCTTGAGAGCAGAGCTGTAACAGTTGAATCCTGGCTTTCAATTCTGAAACGACGCAGAGCGCTCGCCAATATACATCCGCCAGCAATATTAAATTATCAACATTCGGTAAACAGAGCGGTAAAAACATATCCCGGGTCGCAGCAAATAACCGCTATTGCCGCAGCTGCTCTTATAAAAGATACAGGTATAAATAAAGAAGCCGAAGAACAGCTTCGGAAATGGCTCCCGCGTTTAACAGATTTACAATTAAATGATTTACTATTATCTTTTCATGTTATACTTGGAGATTTAAGTAATCCTGAAAAAGCCGCAATAATACCTGAATATTTAATTTCTGACGATACTGAGCCGGTTGCGGTAAATTTGTCAATTCTAAAAACAATCCGCGGTAATTATCGGGGAGCCGCAGCCGATATTCACACTATATTAAACAATTTCCCTTCTGTCTCCGCGATACGTTTCGCCGCGGAATATCACTATGATTTTGGCGACCTTATTCTAGGAGCTGAATTATTTTCCCGGTTAAGCGATGAAACGTCATTAATACGCCAGGCGGACGCGTTATATCTCGCTGGTTTTCCGGAAACCGCAGCAAATATATGGATGCTTCTTGCAGATTTACCAAACGAAACAAGCATTTATAATTTAGCGGTTATAAATGAAAATTCTCCTATCGCGGCAGAGTATCTTAGAAAATTAGTTAATATGACATCCTACTCCAATATGAAAAGCCGCCAATTCGGCTTTATCCGATACAGCCGTTTACTGGAGTACACTGAGGCAATTTCCTTCCTGCAAAACAGCGGTATTAACTCACAAAATGATTTTCCATTTATCGATCTTGAGGTCGCAAAAAGATTTACACATGGACGCGATTTTGGACGTCAAGTGCCTGAAACATGGCATCTGCTGGAGAAACATCAATATAATGAAGAACATTATATGTGGGCGGCGTGGCATTTCTTTTTCCAGCGGTTATTCAATGAAGCGATAATTCTCCTGGATCGCCTGGAACAGATGAATATTACCGCAAACTGGATTGATGTATATAGAGCCATTTTATTAATGAACGAAGGAGACCTTAACGCGGCGGAAGATATCCTGCGCGCGATACCGCAGGAAGAAGCGGATTGGCTGGTTTTCGCCAATCTTGGCCGAATTTATGAAGAATTTAATTCTCCTTCTCATGCGATTGAACAATATTCTATGGCGGCTTTAAACATTAAAAACCCAAAAACAGCTGCAAGAATACAGGTTCGTATGGCAAGATGTTATAATAACCTAAGCCGTCCCGGCGATGCCCGCCGAGCGCTGGAATACGCTGTGGAACTTGACCCCGGGAACTTGACAGCAAAGCTGGAACTGGAACGATTATAGGGTGTTTCCATACCTTATCTTTTTTAATACCTTGACAGTAAAAATCAATTTCTATATATTGATATTATTAATTAATCACAATTTTTACGGAGGACAAATATGAAAGTTAGGCCCTTGGCAGACCGGGTCATGGTCAAACTGGAAAAAAATGAAGCAAAAACCGCTGGTGGAATTATAATTCCCGATACAGCCCAGGAAAAAACACAAACAGGGATAGTTGTGGCGGTTGGACCAGGTACAGAAAAAGAAGTAATTACTGTAAAAAATGGCGACAAGGTAATGTACGATAAGTACGCTGGAACCCAGATAAAAGTCGATGGAGAAGAGCACCTTGTCCTTAAAATGGCCGATATTATCGCAGTTGTTGAATAAGTTTACAAATATACCAGTTTTACTTTCTCTTGTTTTGATCTTACTGGTTACTTCGTGTTCAAGACTGGGTTATGGGGTTTTACTATGGTCCATAGATGATCCGCCTATTGATTCAGGAACCGTACTGCCTGTATATATAAGATCCAACATAGAAAGAAAATGGGTTGTAGGCCTTCCTGAATCTGTAAGGGGAAACAGGGATTACAAAATGGAAATCCCTCTTTCCCAGCTTGAATTTATCGGCAGTGAGCGAAAAGCGATAAAATGGGCGGAAGAATTTTCTCAGCACGCATTATTATACGCGGAAACAATGCACGATGGCCTTCCCATCAGAAGGAATCCTGATAATAATGCCAGGCGTGAATACCGTCTGCGTTTAGGAGAAATCATAAAAATCCTGGACCTGGAAGAAGGTGTTCCGCCAATTGGTCCGACAGGTGACCCGCTGCCGGGTGACTGGTATAAAGTCATGACTCATGACGGCGTAATAGGTTTTTGCTTTTCTTACAGGTTAAGGATATTTAATCAAAACGAAGAACCTGTTCATTTATTTTCCAGCACTCAAAGAGAACATGTCGCGGACCCTCTTTTGGAATCTGTTTTAACAAAGAAATGGTCTCCTGAATCTTATTTACAAATGGTAAATTTAAGACGCATTAATATCCAGCATATGGAAAGAAAATACCGTTTTGATCCTGGACATGAAATAGGTATCGCAAGAATAATTCTTCCGAATCTGGAAAGGCAATTTTCTTATGGAAGAATAATTTCCGAGGGAGAACGCTCCTGGAGTTTTTACGGGACGACCCTTCAGATGACGCTTCGTCAGAACAATACTCTTGCGGTACAGTTTACTGATGAGGATGGTACCAGACATGCTTATTTATTCGCTTCTCTTCCCACTGATGTTGATGATATTTTATTGCAGGAAAAAGCCCGGCGTGAAAGTCAATATTTAACTATTCATAATCTGGGACCGATATATTCCAGTAATAATTACGGAACTATTACATTATTACGAACCGGCGGTTTTACATGGACAGGATATGACCTCCTTGTTCCGCATATAATTCCCGCGGAAACAAAGGGAACCGGGCAAATCAATATGGATCTGTATATTTCTCCATTTTTATCAGATCGTTATAACGGAGCTTTTTCTTTACAGTTTAATGATGTAAGAGACTATACTCTCTATTTTCTTTACGGCTTCAGCAATCAGGGATTAAACCTGGAGATTGTACCTGTAAGTAATATTGATGATATAACAGTTACGCAAAGAGCGGCCTCTCCTGTAGTTCTGTACTTTTATAGAGACTCATCTCCTTAACAATGTCTTTTGTACAATTTTCCCGGCTTAACCTGAGTTTTGGCGAAAGAGATATATTAAAAGATGTATCACTCCGTCTTGCTGCAGGTTCACGCTGCAGTCTTACAGGAGCGAATGGCAGCGGGAAAACGACATTATTAAAAATAATCGCAGGTATTATTAAAGCTGACTCAGGTGAGCGCTCTATACAAAAAGAAACACGTATTTCTTACCTGCCTCAATCCGGAATTGTACATCATGGAATAACTTTACGCGATGAAGCGGAAAAAGCGTTTGGATTTGTACATACTTTGATTGAACGCCTGGAAAAAACAGGAGAAATTCTTGAGAAAACAAAAAGCGACTCTTCATCAACTAAATTATTAATCGAAGAACATCATCTTTTACAGGAACAAATCGAACAATCAGGTTATTACAGACGGGAAGGAGCAATTACATCAGTTCTTCGCGGACTTGGTTTTTCTTTAAATGATATAAACCGCGATACAGGTGAATTTTCCGGCGGCTGGCAGATGAGAATTGCTTTAGCGAAAGTTCTTTTGGAAAAACCAGATATCCTTCTTTTGGATGAGCCTACAAATTATCTTGATATAGAAGCCAGAACCTAGCTTGAACAGTGGTTAAAAGATTTTCCCGGCGGTTATCTTCTTGTATCTCATGACAGATATTTTCTTGATGTAAGCGTAAATGAAGTTTATGAACTTTTTAACGGTAATTTAAAACGCTACGCCGGAAATTATACCGCTTATGAAAAAACTCGAAAGGTTGAACTTGATACTCTAATAAAACGTTTCGCTGAACAACAAGACGAAATTGTTAAAACAGAAGCATTAATCCGCAGATTCCGCTATAAAGCGAGCAAAGCCTCTTTTGCCCAGGATTTAATTAAACGCCTGGAAAAAATGGAAAAAATAGAGATACCTGAATCATTCAAGAAAATTAATATTAATTTTCCTCCTCCCCCACATTCACCTAATGTTGTTCTTACTCTTGAAGGTATAGAAAAAAGTTATGGACAAAGACGTGTCCTTTCCGCTCTGGATTTAAACCTTGAAAAAGGAGAAAGGCTTGTTGTAGCGGGACCAAACGGAGCAGGTAAAACAACCCTATTACGAATTATCGCCGGAGCGGACAATAATGTAACAGGGACTGTTACATTAGGAACAGGTATCTTCGCCGGATATTTTTCTCAGGACGCGGCGGAAGCCATGGATTCCCGTAAATCAGTTTTGGATTTTATGGAAGAAGAGGCGCCTACATCCCTTATACCAAAAATACGCGATATGCTTGGAGCTTTTTTATTCAGGGGAGATGATGTTTATAAAAGTGTCTCTGTGCTTTCCGGCGGAGAAAAAAGCCGCCTTGCTCTTTTAAAGATGTTTTTAAAACCCATGAACCTGTTAATTCTTGACGAACCGACAAACCATCTTGATCTTTATTCCAAAGATATTTTATTGGACGCATTAAAAAAATTCTGCGGCACTATAATCTTTGTTTCCCATGACCGCGCTTTTATGGAAGAACTGTCTACAAAAACCCTGGAACTAACACCGGGCAATGAATCCCTTCCCGCTTCCGCCCGTCTGTTTTACGGTAACTATGCTTATTATCTTGATCGCGTTAATAATGTGGAATTACTAATGACGAATGAGGAATTAGTAATGACTAATGTGGAATGTGGAATTAGGAATGAGGAATGTAGTAAGCGGGAAAGTAAGGAACAGAGGGCAGAAAATAAGCAAAAACTGGCGGTTATGCGCAGGCTGGAAAGGCAGGAAGCGGAAATGTTAAAAACTATTGAAGACCTTGAAACCGAAAAATCCACCCTTGAAGCTGAACTTGCTACTCCGGAAATCTACTCAAACGGAGAAAAAGCAAGAGAAGTAAAACAAAAACTTGATGAAATACAACTATCAATCGAAACAAAAACCAAAGAATGGGAGTTGTTAGTTACTAGTGTGTAGTGACTAGTGACTAGTGTTTAGTGTTATAATATGGTTATGAATATATTGGTTATTGGCGGGGCGGGGTATATTGGGAGTCATGTTACGAGGGAATTTCTGGATATGGGGTTTCGTTGTACTGTGTATGATAATCTTTCCAGCGGGCTTCGTGAGAATCTTTTTATAGAGGCTGATTTTATTCATGCGGACATTCATGATTATACGGTTCTGCTTGGAGCGATGAAACAAGTAAAATTTGACGCTCTTGTTCATCTTGCAGCATCCAAGGCGGCGGGTGAATCAATGTTGAATCCGGAAAAGTATTTAAAAAATAATATTGCGGGTACTGTTAATATAATAAATGCAGCATCTGAAGCCGGAATAAAAAATATTGTCTTTTCTTCAAGCGCTGCTGTATACGGATCTCCTCAATATTTACCCATTGATGAAAATCACCCTACCCTGCCGGAAAATTTTTATGGTTTTACCAAACTGGAAATTGAACATGTTTTAAACTGGTACGATAAATTAAGAAATATCCGTTATGCCAGTCTTCGTTATTTTAACGCAGCTGGTTATGATATTAAGGGGCGTATAAAGGGATTGGAACAGAATCCAGCGAATCTACTTCCTATAATAATGGAAACCGCCATTGGAACCAGAAAAGAAATGCAGGTTTACGGTAAAAATTACGATACTCCTGATGGAACATGTATACGCGATTATGTACATGTAAACGATCTGGCTATCGGACATGCCAAAGCTCTGGATTACATCATTAAAAATAATAAGAGTTTAATAATAAACCTTGGCAGTGAACAGGGTTATTCTGTTACCGAAGTATTGGAAACAGCCCGAAAAATTACTGGAAAGCCTATACCATCAAAAGTAGCCGGACGAAGAAGCGGAGACCCGGCTAAACTTACCGCTTCCTGCTCTCTCGCTTTTGAATTACTTGGTTGGAAAGCCAAATATTCCGATTTAGAAACATTGATAAAAACAAGCTGGGCAGTATATATTAACCACAGAGTTACACAGAGTTATGGGAATAATCAGAAATTACCGCGTAAACATCATGAACTTCTGACTACAGAGTTTTTATATAGGATTAAAACATGATTTCTTTAATTCGAAAAATATGAAGGTTATATGAAGCTATCAAATCATAGTTTTCACTCTGTGAAACTCTGTGGTTAAAATTTCTTCTAGGAGAATTTTATGAAAGAAAAATTATTTAATTGGATTGAAAATTCAAGTAAGATTGCAATCGAACTTGAGACAGAGTTAACAAAGATACCGGCAATCTCTCCTGATTCAGGCGGCGAAGGTGAATTGGATAAATGTCTTTTCCTGGAAAACTGGCTTCGCTCACATGGGATAACTCAACTTGAACGTTATGACGCACCGGATAAAAGAGCAAAAGGCGGCATTCGTCCTAACTTAATCGCTACCATTGAAGGCTCCACAAATAAAAATGACGGAAGACTTTGGATAATGAGTCATATAGATATTGTTCCGCCCGGAGAAGAAAAACTTTGGGATAGTGATCCCTGGACTGTTATATACGCGGATGATCCGCCGGGACCAAGGGTTATAGGGCGCGGGGTAGAAGACAATCAACAGGGACTTGTTTCTTCTGTATTAGCTGCAATGGCTTTTACAGAACAGGGAATAAAACCAGAGCGTACTATTAAACTTTTATTCTCTGCCGATGAAGAAGTAGGTTCCGCTTATGGTATTCAATGGCTGGTTGATAACCATAAAGAACTATTTAATAAAAATGATATGGTACTTGTACCTGACGGCGGTGATCCAAAAGGTGAGAATATCGAAATAGCCGAAAAAAATATTTTATGGGTACGATTTGTTACACATGGAAAACAAGCGCATGGATCAAGGCCGGAACTTGGCAACAACGCTTTTTTAGCCGGGTCTGAACTCGCTTTACGCCTTTTTAATGAGCTTTCCGCTAAATTTAACGATCGCGATCCAATGTTTGATCCGGACTATTCAACTTTTCAACCGACAAAAAAAGAAGCGAATGTGCCAAATATAAATACTATTCCCGGAGAGGATGTATTCTGTATGGATATGCGCGTTCTTCCCCGTTATTCTCCAGCCTCTATACTTGCGGAAGTTGATAGTATTAAAACTGATGTTGAGAAAAAATATAATGTTAAAATTGAATATACTCTGCCGCAATTAATGGAATCCAAACCAACAGACGCTCAAGCTCCTGTAGTAAAATTACTAAATAAGGCCATTACCGAAGTATATTCTGTCCAGCCTAAGCTTATAGGTATCGGCGGCGGTACAATGGCGGCTTATCTGCGGAACATAGGTATTGATTGTGCGGTTTGGACAAAAACAGATTCAACTCTTCACCAGCCAAACGAATATGCCCTCCTTGAAAATATTATAGGAGACGCAAAAGTTATGGCTCTTTTGGCATTTATTGATTGATAGGAACTGTCCAGAAAGAATAATATATTTATTTTGCTTTTGTAAAATTAATATTATCTTCATCATTCCAATGTTTAATAACGGCTGCCAGAGAGTCACCATTAACAGTAAAGCTAATACTATCATATAAGTGACCGCGCTTAAATTCAGCGCTTCCGGAATTCTTATCAAAGGTGAAAGTTCCATAATCAATATAATCATCTTCATCATAATAATAAAGACTGTCATTTACAAAAGCCAATAATCTGTTTTCAGGTCCTTTCCAGATACCTCTAACCGCTTTATTAGCCGCTTTTATTTTTGTATCTTTTCTAACTGTAAAAGAGATATTTTCTTTTACCATAGTTAAGTCTTTTCCTTTAACTGTAAAGTGTACTATTAAATTATCTGAAACATTAATGGCGCCATTTCCTTTTTCATAAGTGTAACTGTATTTCGCTATACGCTTTGAGCTAAATAATGTCGCCGGTGTTATAATGCAGATATCTTCTATAAATGCCATAGTTATATCATCACCATCAAAAACACCAGTCCAAACGCCATTCAGCGGATATTTACTGTCACCGCAGCCTGTCATCGCAAAAATTAAAAAAACACAAACAATAAAAGCGATTTTCTGTTTCATTTTTAATAACTCCTTACTACTAAAATAATATTACAAAAAACAGTAAATTTGTCAATAGTATAATTTTCTATCTAGTCTAAATCACATGAAATGTAATACTATACTGATATAAAGGAGAAAAACCAATAAATAAACTGGATTCCAAAAAAATAATATCAGCTCTTCAGGAAAATGGCTCTGTCGCCATGAAACTTCCGTCTTATGAACCCAGAAAGGCTCAATTAGACTTATTAACTCTTGTCATCCGCGCCTTTAACGAAGATTCAATTGTTATGGCGGAAGCCGGAACAGGAGTTGGTAAATCATTCGCTTACCTTCTGCCGGCTATTCATTTTGCTGTTGCGAATAAGGAAAAAGTGGTAATTTCTACTGCTACTATCACATTGCAGGAGCAGTTGTTTGAAAAAGACATACCTCTTGTCGCATCAGCTATCGATACAAAAGTTAAATCTGTAATAATGAAAGGAAGAGGAAACTATATATGCCAGCGCAGGCTTGATGAAGCGTTCAGAGAACCTCCTTTATTTGATTTTGATTATGATGAACTAAAACGTATTGTTGAATGGTCAAAGACAACAAAAACAGGAACAAAAGCGGAACTTTCTTTTATACCATCAGAACTTGTATGGTTAAGCGTATGCTCGGAATCAGATCTCTGCCTTGGAAACTATTGTCCGTGGAGAGAACAATGTTTTATACTCAAGCTGCGTAAAGAAGCCAATAATGCCCACATCATTGTTGTAAATCATCACCTGCTTTTCGCTGACTTAGCGGCGCGTTTCGAAGGAGCGGGTTATGAAAGCGCGGTTGTCCTGCCGCCCTTTAACAGGTTAATCATTGATGAAGCGCATACAATAGAAAACGCAGCTACTTCTTTCTTTTCATCCGAGTTTGGCAGAACTGGAATATTCCGTCAGCTTGGAAAACTTTACTATAAAAAAAGGGAAAACCAGCGCGGGTTATTAATCAGGCTTCGCACGTTACTGCCGTCACATGAAGATCCAATTGATGATATCGCGGAAATAATAAAAAAAATCCGTTCCTCGGCGGAAGAACTTGATGATTTTGCTTTACAATTATGCGGCACGGAAGGTATATACAGGCTCTCCTCCTCTGTTGATGAATCATATTTAAAAAAATCTCTTTTCCCCTACTTTAAAACACTGCGTAAAAATATACTTAATCTTACTAATATTATCCGGATACTTACAGAAAGCCTGGATGATGAAAAAGCGGCTGACCCTTCTGTCTGGGAAATCAGATCAATTGTACGAAGGCTGGAAAACATAGCCGAAATCTGCGATGTTTTTTGCAAATACCGTAAACATGAAGATGAAGTTCTATGGATAGAGAAACAAAGATCCGCAAAAAATCCCTGGGTTGTTTTTACAAGAACTCCGCTTGATCTGGCGCCCAAATTAAATGAAAGTGTTTTTGCTCCGAATAAAACTGTAGTTTGCGTATCCGCAACATTAGCTATAAATGAGGATTTTTCTTTTTGGGCAAACCGGTGCGGTATAACATTAACATCAAACCGTAAAAAAAATCATTCTGTACTTTCCGGATGTTTCCCTTCTCCTTTCCCCTATTCAAGCGCTGTACTCCTAACCGCTCCTACAGACGCGCCTCTTCCCGATGAAGACGGCTATCAGGATTTTATTGATAGAGCGGTCGGTAATATCGCCGCCATAGCAGGAGGTTCAGCGCTTGTTTTATTTACTTCTTATCAGTCATTAAACAGCGTTTATACTGCCGCCAAAAACATACTTACTCCTCTTGGCATACGCTGCCTTAAACAGGGAGATGATGATCGTTCACGCCTTTTGCAAAGTTTCCTGTCTGATACTCATTCATGTCTTTTCGCGACAGATTCCTTTTGGGAAGGCGTTGACGCTCCCGGCGATACATTACAGCTTGTTATCATCTGCCGCCTTCCCTTCCGTACTCCAGGCGACCCTGTATTTGAAGCACGGCGTGAAGCATTGGAAAAAGACGGCGGAAACCCATTTATGCAGCTTTCATTACCCCAGGCTGTAATGAAGTTTAAACAGGGTTTCGGCAGGCTTATGCGCAGAAGCGCCGATAAAGGCGTAGTGGCTGTATTGGATGGAAGGCTTCTTAAAAAGAATTATGGCCAATTATTCCTTCAATCCCTGCCGGAAACCAAAACCAGCTTTAGTAAATTAGATAACATAATTCAAGATATAGAAAATTTTATTTATTAATGATATAATTTATTTTCAATGAAAAAAAGAATTATTGTAGGAATTACGATACTATTCCTTTTTATTTTATCTGTTCCGCTTTTTCCCCGCGATATTACAATAATTGTTTTGGATTCAGATTTTGAACTTCCCCTGGAAGGCGCAAAAGTCAGGACAAGGGATGGACAGGAATTTATCTGCGACAGAAACGGCAGAGCTATAATTCCGGCGCCGGATAACAGGCAGATAATAATTCACGCTGTTTATCCGGGTTATGAAACCAGACCTATGATTATTCCCATTTCCGGAAATACATTTATAGTACATCTCCGTCTTTCAGGTTTTTTAATGGGACGTGAGCTTATAATAGAAGCGTCAAGGCCTGGAACGAGTGAAACAAGAACAGGCCGCAGTATCGCGGTAACAGCTGCTGAAATATCCCAAACCGCAGAAATTGGCATTATAGAAGATGTAATGAGTACCATAAAACTTCTTCCCGGTGTTGGTCATTCAGGTGTATTCAGCGCGCAGCCAAGTATCCGGGGCGGTCATCCGGGTGATATGATTGCCGCTTTGGATGGTTTTTATATAAATAATCCTTACTTTTGGGGAGGCGGATATTCTATTTTTGATCCCCGTATAGTACAAAGCGCCCAGCTTTCCCATGGTGTTTTTTCCAGCCGTTACGGACATACAATATCCGGATTACTGGAAGTAACAACCAAAGAACCTTCTTCTACAGAAACTCAATTTGAACTTGGCCTTAATACAAGCGCCACGAATATCAGTCTTTCAGTTCCGTTTTCAGGCAAAGGCGGATTTTTATTTGTGGGCCGACTTACTTATTATGATTTAGTAATTGCCGCGGCAAAACTTCTTTCTGATTTAATCCCTGAATTATCCGCTGTTGAATATATAAGCCGGTCTCCATATATAAGGTCTGGAACTTTAAACGCGCACTACAAATTTACAGATAATCTTAATCTTACAGCTACCGGCTTTTGGGGAATGGACGGCATGGGAGCATATTATGATAATTCCAGACAAACTGGTTCACTGGAAACTGATACAGTAGCGGATTTTGATTTTGTAAATTACCAGGGCTTTTTTACAACTACATTATCATGGAATCCTAAAAACAATATGCTTTTTAGACTAACCGCCGGCACAGGATATGAAGACAGAATTATTGACGGAGAAATGACCAATAATATTCTTAACAGAAATTTCTCCAATGAATTTAAAAGTAATCCTGATTATTATGATTTAGTCAGATGGATAAATATTCCTCTTATACCTTTTATAAATGACAATTATAGTTTTGATAACAGCGGTCAGGTTAAATTAAACGACTTCCTTTATAACGCGCAGGGAAGGATTGACTTTGACTGGGTACTTTCCGAGAACTTCATGTTATCCGCCGGAATACAGGAAATGTTCAACTGGTATTCTGCCGCAGGGGATCAAAGAATATCCCTCGACAGAATGTTTAGTAGTCTTAGCGCGGATAATCAAAATGATATTAAATCCAGTTTATCTATGTTAATACCCGCAGATTCTCCTGTATGGAATCAGCTTAGAGTCAGTGTGCCAATTCAATTTGCTTCTGATAATGATAATTATCTTTTTACAACTTCCGGTTATTTGCTTACTGAATATAATTACGGCAATAAATTCAAGGCGGAACTTGGACTTCGCCTGGATCACTTTTTTATAACTGGTGATGGTTTCGCTTTAAGCAGTGATCCCGCTATAAATCCCAGATTAAATCTTGAGTATAATGTATTAAGAGGTGACGGCTTTTTAAGAAAGATGGATATTTCCGCTGGCACAGGACTTTTTTCATCAGTAAGCGACAATGTTTTTTCCGCTGAAAACAGATATGAAATAGACAAGATAAGACCTAACCGTTCATGGACTTCCATTTTAGGATTAAGATTTGAGTTTCCTGAATCATTAAGTTTTAATATTGAGGGTTATTATAAATATGTATTTGATCGCATGTATATTCCAATGGCTGTTAATGTCGGCGATCTTGATATAAACCCTCAATTTGACGGAGAAGGAATGGTATGGGGTCTTGATGTTATGCTTCATAAAGTTCAATCCAGATTTTGGGACGGATGGCTTGCTTATTCATATAATTGGGCTAAATACAGAGATCCTCAGGGCAGTGGTTTTGGATTTGGAGGTTCCGGCGGCAACAGCGGTGATTGGTATTTCCCCTCATTCCACAGATATCATAACCTTAATCTTGTAATGAATATAAAACCTATATCCAATATAAATATATATTTCCGTTTTGGACTCGCGTCCGGCTCGCCATTA
>Ga0123356_10004368_pt1 | contig 14620 bp, 12 predicted proteins | sample TergutEmb28metaG_2_FD_92546 | JGI IMG/M metagenome (GOLD analysis project Ga0123356, IMG submission 92546) | Embiratermes neotenicus P3 segment gut microbial communities from Petit-Saut dam, French Guiana - Emb289 P3 | ecosystem: Host-associated > Arthropoda: Insects > Digestive system > Gut ...
AGCGATTTTTATCTGGTAAATTCAACCTTTGCATATTTTCCTGGTATTCCGGTTTTTCACAGCAGGGATTTACATCACTGGAAACAAATTGGCAATGCTATCCACCGCCAGGGGCAGATATGTTTTGACGGGCATGGAATTTCCCAGGGATTATTTGCCCCGGCAATCCGCGCATTTCAGGGGGCATTCTACGTTATCTGCACATTGATAAACACAAACAGCAGCAAGGGCGGAAACTTTATTGTTACTGCGCAGAATCCGGCTGGCCCCTGGTCGGATCCAATCTGGCTGGATGATGCGCCCGGCATTGACCCTTCCATATTTTTTGACGATAACGGAAAGGCCTGGTATACGGGAACCCGCCCTGCGCCGGAAGGAGAAGCGTATTCTGGAAATTGGGAGATATGGATTCAGGAGATGGACTTTAGCCTGCTTGCCGCCGGAAAAAATCCTTTAATCGGCAAAAGCACCGGCATCTGGCGGGGAGCGCTGCGGGACTGCATATGGCCGGAAGGGCCGCATATTTATAAAATTAACGGCTGGTATTATTTGTTACACGCAGAGGGAGGCACAAGCCGGGATCATGCCGTGTGCATTGCACGTTCAAAAAATATCAACGGCCCCTGGGAAGGAAAAAGAAGCAATCCCATTTTAACGCACCGGTATCTGAAAGATGCTGCTATTGTAAACGCAGGCCATGCAGACATTGTTGACGACACATCTGGAAATTGGTGGATGGTGCTTCTGGCATCGCGGCCTTTCGGCGGAGTATGCCCGCTGGGGCGGGAAACTTTTTTGGTGCCGGTTGTGTGGGAAGATGGCTGGCCGTGCATTGCGTCAAAAACCGGGCTTATCGAAGAAGAATTCCCGCTTCCTTCTATGTCAGATAAAAATGACAGCGCCATTACAGAGTGGATGCCGGAAAGCGCGTGCGATCATTTTAATTCTGTAATGCCGCATCACTGGCTTATGCTTCGTATGCCGGTAAATGAAAAAGATACAGCCCTAAGCCTTTCTGCGCGGCACGGTTACTTGCGCCTTTTCACCAGAGCGGCAACCATGCGCAGTAAAGAACACCCTGCATTTGCCGGAAGGCGTATCCGGCACAAGAACTGGGCGTTTAAGGCAGCGATTGAATTTTTGCCAAAACATGCAAACGAAGCTGCCGGAATTATTCTGCTGCAAAACGAAAACTGGCAGTACCGTTTTGAGATTTATAACGCAGCAGATTGCGCCGTAAGCGGCGGCGCACTTTCATTAAGGCTTATTCGCGCCGCGGGCAAAGAAGATGAATCTATCGCAGCTTTAGAGAACCTTGCGGCAGAGGCGGAAATGTTAATAAAACCGGGAGAGCCTTTAATTTTGGCAGTTTGCTGCGATGAAATGGAACTTTCATTTTTTTACGGGAAAAACAGTTACGCGCTAAAACAATTTGCCGGGCGCGTTGACGGGCGCATCATCAGCACAGAATACGCCGGCGGTTTTACGGGAGCGCTTGCAGGAGTTTATGCAACAGGCAGCGGGCAAAGCACAGATAATTATGCGGATATTTCCTGGGCTGAATATACATCATGTTAACGGCAGCCAAATTTAGTTGTTCGGTAACTACCTAAGGTTCGCAGTTACCGAACAAACCCAATATCATTCCACCTTGAACCGTGAAACTTCCATTACCAATGCATCGATATTTTCACGGTTTTTGGCGCTTATCTCGTTAACACGGTTTACGGCTATATTAATCTGCTCCGCTCCTGTCGCCATTTCATTCATGCCGCCAGTTATTTCTTCTGTTACCCTCTCAAGATTTTTGCTCTCGTTTATAACCTCTTCGGAACCTTCAAGCATTTCAACAGAACCGCTCTTTACCTGCTGAGTAATATCGTTCACCTGGCCAACACCCTGAAGAATCTGTTTGCTTCCTTCTCCCTGCTCTTCCATCGCATTGCGGATATTCTCTTCCTGCTCGGCAACAATCTTAACACCTTTGTCTATATCTTCAAATTTACTCAGTACATTTTCTGTAGACTTGGTAATTTTATCGATGGATTCTTTTATCTTTTTCAGGACTACACTGATTGTCTTGGACTGCTCGCCGGAACTTTCAGCAAGCTTTCGTATCTCGTCGGCAACAACAGCAAAACCTTTGCCTGCCTCTCCCGCGTGTGCCGCCTCTATCGCAGCATTCATCGAAAGAAGATTTGTCTGGCTGGCAATATTTTCCATTACCGCATTTATTTCCAGAAGGCCTTCCGATTCACGGGCAATACCCTGAATGTCCGCAGCTACATCCTGCAGCCTGTTACGGCCTACTTCCGAAGCGTCCATCAATTCCTTCACATTGCTGGAATTTTTTATAAGGGTCTGGGTAACTGACTGAATATTTGCAAGCATCTCTTCAATTGCAGATGACGCTCTGGATACGCTGGTGCTCTGTTGTTCTATATGGTTGTTCAGCTTGTGAATATTTACCGTTATCTGCTCCATTGTTGCATTGGTCTGCGTAACGCTGGCGCTCTGATTGATAACACGCCCCTTGATACTCTGAATGTTTGCAGTTATTTCATTAATTGCAGCAGCAGTTTCGGTCATGTTAGTAGAAAGCTCTCCGCCGATACTGGATAACATGCCTGCCTGACTCTTTATTACAATAACCATATTCTTAATCTTTTCGAGAGTCTGGTTAAAGAAATGAGCAAGATCGCCAAGTTCATCTTTAGTATGAACAGCAATACTGCGGGTTAGATCTCCCTCACCCTGCGAAATATCCTTAAGGGTTGCTGTAACATTAACAAGCGGTTTTGTAGTATACGAAAGTACAACATAAACGATTATTGCCGCTATTAAAATTGAAAACAACGCTATAAGAACGGTAAATTTGGTAAATTTTCTAACATCCTTAAGCACATAACTATCCGATGTTCCAATCATCACCGTCCATGTCGTATCAGACTCACCTATCTGCAGGGGAACCATATTAAGCTCTACTTTTGAATCAATGGTTGGATCATACACACTGGCTTCGAAAGATGTCCCGTTACGCACTGCCGTTAATGCTTCCTGTTTTTTGTCGCCGTATTCAACATCAACATCAATCAAATACTTTCCTACACGTTCGGGAATAAAATGCGCCAAAATAAATCCGTTACTGGAATATATTACAGCCAAGGAAATTTCATCGTAAGTTTTTAAAACATTCTCCAATACAGACTGCATTGTACTTGTATTCAAAAGGCAGCCTACTCCTCCTACTATTTCATTGTTATTAATATTTATAATTGGAACCATCATTCTTACAACATACGCATTTTTTCCGTCAATTCTTCTGGCTACAGGCTGCTCTACCCTTTCTTTTCTCGAATCAACGCCAGTTATATATGCCATAGTCTCGTCTATATCTCCACTGGCACGGCCTTCGATTATTCCATTTTCCCTGCTCCAAACCATGGCATACTGCCCGGTAGAACTGGAGCCCACTCTGCCCACATAGCGGGAATCCATTCCATCAATCGCGTTTGGTTTCCAGATTGTGTAAACCGTAGTTATCTGCGGTTCGGACATAAGGACTCCCTTTAACATGTCATCATACTGCTCCCGCCGTGTTTCAGGGGATAAATCTTCAAAATTCGACATTACATTGGCCAATGTCCGCAGCACCCGCATATAACCATCTTCCCTGCCCTTCCAGTATTCTGCACGATGGCCGGCAAAATACTTAATGCCCTGCATACTTAACTCCATACTTATATTGGATGATTCTTTTAAAAGCAGCACGGCAATCCCCGTCACTACAATAATAAGAATGGAAATCATCATAACACTCAACTTGATTTTTATCTTCATAATAAACTCCTTCGTTTGATCTCTTTAAATAAACATACATATATCGTATGATAAGTATAGTACAAGATAATGGATTTTACGATATTTTTTCTAAAAGGAGGTTTATATGTCCATATCTTTATTCGGAAGATCTTTGCTTACATGGCTGGATTATTCAGCCGATGAAATCCGGTTTTTACTGGATTTATCACAAAAAACCAAAATTGAAAGCAAAAACGGTTTCGTTAACAATCGTTTTGCAGGGAAAACTCTCGCTTTGTTATTCGAAAAGCGATCTACCCGCACAAGATGCGCTTTTGAAACCGCGTTTGGTGAAGAGGGAGGGCATCCTGTGTTCCTGTCTACTGCTGATATTCAGCTTGGAGGGAAAGAATCGCTGGAAGACACAGCAAAAGTGCTCGGAAGGATGTTCAGCGCCATCGAATTCCGCGGTTATAAGCAGGAAACCGCAGAAATATTGGCAAAATATTCAAATGTGCCGGTATATAATGGGCTAACAGACCTATTTCACCCAACACAAGCTCTTGCGGACATGCTTACGCTTCAGGAAAATTTTGGCGTAATACAGGGAAAAAAGCTGTGCTATGCGGGTGACGGGCGCAATAATGTTGCACGTTCGCTCATGATAATGTGCGCAAAGTTAGGTGTTAATTTTTCAGTAATTACGCCGCACGAACTCAACCCCGATGACGATTTGCTCCGGCAGTGCGCGTCACTCTCCGGTAATTCCGGCTCTGTAATCACAGTAACGCCCGATATTGAAGCAGTAAAAGGCGCGGACGCGGTCTACACCGATGTATGGACATCCATGGGCGAAGAAGATAAAAAAGACGAGCGCATCCGCCTATTAAGCCCTTATCAGGTGAATCAGGCGATGATGGACAAAACCGGAAACAAAGAATGCATATTCCTTCACTGCCTGCCTGCAGTCAAAGGAGAGGAAGTAACAGCCGAAGTGATCGACGGCGCTCAAAGCCGCGCATGGGATCAGGCGGAAAACCGCAAACATTCGATTAAGGCAATAATGCTGGCAACATTAACCAGATTATAATTTTGGGAATTTACAGAGTAACAGAATATGGGTATTTTAAACAGGTTAGGCAGCGTAATTAACAGCTACATCAATGACATATTTGAGGATAGCCGCACAGAAAGAAGTTTCTCCAGCCGCAGATTTTACGACTCACGCCGAGGCGACCCAGATCTTGATGCAGCTTTCGATGAATTGAACGACTATCTAAACCGCAATGAACCGCGCAGCAAGCAAAGCGAGGCTCAACCGCACAATGAAGCAAAGCTGCCGCCTGAACATTTACGCCCCGATTTTGAGTATCTGGGAGTGCCATTCGGTGCCGATGCCGGAGAATGCAAAGCAGCATATAAAAAGCTGTTAAAAATACATCATCCAGACCGTCATGCCGGGCACGAAGGCAACTTTAAAAAAGCGACAGAAAAATCGGCAAAAATAAATGCCGCCTGGGATCGCATAGAGGGCTGGCGTAATGCACAGCGTTACGCTAAATAGAGGAGAGTAAAAATGCAAACACCTTTAAAAATATACACTGACGGCGGCTGTTCGGGCAATCCAGGCCCGGGCGGCTGGGCGTATGTAATGGTACTGAACACCTTTCAGGGCGGAAATATCATTGCACAGAACAAAGGCGCGGAAAAAGAAACAACAAACAACCGCATGGAACTTACCGCAGTAATTGAAGCATTACTTGCATTAAAAGCAATGGATGGAGTTCCGCGGCAGGCAACCGTTTACACAGATTCTCAATATGTGCAGAAAGGCATTACCGAATGGATTCGTACATGGAAGCGCAATTCATGGAGAACAAGCGATAAAAAACCAGTGAAGAATCAGGACTTATGGGTAAAACTGGACAGCCTTGCCGGAGAAATGCCTGTTTTTTGGGAATGGGTTCGCGGTCATGCTGGAAATGAATACAACGAATTATGCGACAGTATGACACAGGAAGCCATAGCTGAATTATAGCAATATTAATTGCAGCAATTATTAATTGCAGCAATCAATTGTATTAATCAGAATCGTCACGGGGGTCTGCAAGGCCGTACTCGGCAAGTTTACGAAGCAATGTTTTGCGCCCAATGCCAAGGATTGCCGCAGTCTTGCTCCTGTTTTCCATATTATGAAGAAGAGTGCTGCGGATAATTACTTTTTCACATTCATCGAAAGATGAGCCAAGTTTTATGTGCATCCAGCCTTCGCATGGTTCCTTGTCGGAAACCTCGCGCAGAATGGGAGGCAAATCGCTTACTGTTATCGTAGAAGACCGGCACATTACAACTGCGCTTTCTATACAGTTACGAAGTTCCCGTATATTGCCCGGCCAATCGTAGGCATAAAGCCTGGAACGCGCTTTTTCGTGTATGCCTTCAATTGTTTTTCCGTTTTCATTTGCGAATTCTTTTAAAAATGCGGCTGCCAAAAGAGGGATGTCGTCTTTCCTTTCACGTAACGGCGGAACATGAATAGTTATAACATTAAGGCGGAAGTACAAATCTTCCCGGAAGTTGCCCTTTTCTATTTCCATTCTCAGATCCTTGTTGGTAGCAGCAACAATCCGCACATCGGTTTCTACTGTCTCTTCGCCTCCGACTCTCTCAAATTTCTTTTCCTGCAGCACCCGCAGCAGTTTAATCTGGATATTCTGATCTATTTCTCCAATCTCATCAAGAAAGAGAGTCCCGCCCGCAGCAAGCTCAAAACGCCCCCGTCTTTTGGAGACTGCGCCGGTAAAAGCCCCCTTTTCATGGCCAAAAAGCTCACTCTCCAGCAGCGAACCCGCAAGCGCGGCACAGTGCACCTTTACCAGCGGCATTTCCTTCCTTGGTGAAAGTTCGTGAATTGCATCGGCAATAAGTTCCTTGCCAACGCCGGACTCGCCCGTTATCAAAATGGACGCTTTTGCAGGAGCTGCGCGGCCGATTGTATCGAAAACTTCGCGTATTTTGGAAGAAGTCCCGATTATCGACTTATACTGCCTGTTACGTTCAATATCTTCCATCATGCGGCGGTTTTGCATAACAAGTTCCCTGTTTTCAAGAGCGCGTTTTACCTTTAACGAAAGATGATCAAGATCTACGGGCTTTGTCAGAAAATCCCACGCGCCGGCGCGCATTGCAGATACAGCCCCTTCTACCGAACCGTGCGCAGTAAGTATAATAACCGGAAACCCAGAAGCCTTCTCGAAAATACGGCGCATCAGTTCGTCGCCGGTAATGCCAGGCATCTTAAGATCTGTAATAACAAGATCGATATCCCCCTGGCAGAAACGATTCCAGCCATCGTCCCCATCTTTCGCGCATGCAACATCATAACCGTCATCTGTTAACGATTCTGCAAGCCCTTCGCGGATATTTTTTTCATCGTCAATAACAAGAAGGCGAAAATTCATTTTTTGACTCCTCCGTTATACGCTAACAAGCGCATTTCCTTTTGATATATGGGAAGAATTATTTCAAATTCAGTACCTTCCCCCTGTTTGGAATTCACCGATATTTCACCTTGATGTTCCCTGATTATTTTAAATACCAGGGTAAGGCCAAGACCGGTTCCTGTTTTTTTTGTCGTAAAATAAGGTTCAAATATTTTTCTAATATCTTCTTCGCTTATGCCGGTTCCGCTGTCGCTCACGTAAATATGCAGCTCATTATCTACTCTGGTTGTTGTTAACAAAAATTTCCCGCCGGCCGGCATTGCAGCCTGGGCATTTTTTACCAGATTGAGAAAAACCTGTTTCATGTACCGTTCGTCCATCAGTATATCAGGCAGTTTTTCATCAAGATCCAGAATACAGTTAATATTTGCAGCTTGCATCTCGTAACATACAAATTCCATTACCTGCGTTATAAGTTTATTTATGTTACCTTCTTTTAATTCAAGCATCATTGGACGGACAGCAAAAAGAAAATCTACTACAATATGGTTAAGCCTGTCTACTTCTTCGTTTAATATGTTAAAATATTTATCTGTGTTTTTGCCGGAATGTCCTTTTTTTGCCAATGCTTTTTGCAATAGCTGAAGATGAATGGAAATTGAACCAAGCGGGTTTTTAATTTCATGGGCAACGCCTGCGGCAAGAGTGGTAAGGCTTGCAAGATTTTCGATACGGCGCATACTGGCTTCTTTTTTACGCATCTCTGTAATATCTTCTATATAAATTATGGAACCCGCTATCCGCTTTTCGTCCATCAGAGGAAGAATACTTATAGACAAAAGCCTGCTATGACCAAGATGTTCAATGTACATTTCGCGATCCATTACATTATCGCTATTTAAAAGAGCTAACATAAAAAATTCTACAAGCTTGTCATCTTTGATTGCATGCCACAATTTTTTACCGTCGCCGTATTCCATAGGTAAAAATCTATGGGCGCACTTGTTGGCAATTACCAGTTTGTGCTGTTCATCGCAGACAAGCACACCGGCATGGTGCGAATCAAACACCATCTCCAGGCGATTTATTTCCCTGACAGCGGAAACCAAAAGTTCCCTGGATTGTTCCAGTGTAAGCTTATCAAGTTTTTTAAGCGCCCGCCGGAAAAACTTACCCATTACAGCCTCCGCGCCAATTGCGGGCGGCTATCTGCCAAAGCCATTTGCAATTTATAAAAAAGCGTTTCAAGCGCAAGCGGAGTGCTTTGATTCAAAACACCTACAGCGGTTTCCGCTTCGCCGATATATTTTTTAAACGCATCAAAATATTTTATGTACAGAGGATTTTCTGCATCGCGCATAACGGAAGAAACCGCATCAAGGCAGAGTTTTAGAAAGCGCGAAAACGAATCGCCTTCGAAGCTGCCGCTTTTTGCAAGTATGGTTTTTACAATTTCCGCAGACCTTGCGGAGCGTTCAAACCCTGCCGCATTGGCAATTGGCGCATAACGATCCCCAAGCACATTGACTATGGCGGAATTTCCGGCACCGCATTCAACGGTTTTACTGCGCGTTTTTTTCATGGAAACAACAGAAGCCCGCGCCAGTGAAACCAAGAAATAAGCCGTTAGCGGATAAAGATCTTCGGCGCTATTGGGGACAAATGAATCCAGGTAAGCGTTTATCAAACTGCCCCCGGCTGTTAAACTGCCGCTGGCCGTTAAACTGCCCGAAGCAGATGATTTTTCATTGAAGGAATCCTTAAAGACCCTGCGAATTACCTCTTTCTCGCTTTCTTCAGTTCTCCTGAAAAAACGGTACGGCCGCAGGCGCGACAGTATTGTCGGAATGACAGCTTCGCGCCTTTGAGTTGTCAGCACAATGCTGACAGTAGCGGGAGGCTCTTCCAGCAGCTTAAGGAGCGAGTTACGAGCTTCATCCTTCATTCTGCCGGCATTTTCGATAACAAGGGTTTTACGCTTTCCGTTAGGTGCAAGCCTACACCACCAGGAGGCGCTTCTTATATGCGCGGTAGGGATAAAATCTTTTATTCCTTCGCTTTCCAGCTTCTGCGCATTTTTTACCAGAGAAGCACACAATTTTTCGATTGCGGATTTATCTGCGGATAAATCTGCAGCAGTATCTGCAGCATTTGCACATACAGCTTCGAATTCGCTTAGCCCTTCTTCCATGAACTGGAGCAGGGAAGATACGTCTTTAAGCAGTTTGGTATCTTCCTCCAAAAATACCGGAGAAAAACGGCCATGGAGTTTCCGCAGGGAACGGATAAACAGCGTTTTGGCAGCCTGGCTTGAAGGCTCGCGCAAAAAAGCCGAACACGAAGCGGCTATTTCTGCCTGAAACGGACGGGAACCAAGCAGCAAAAGATCGTTATGCTGCAAATAACGATGGCGCTCACAGGCGGAGCAGGCGCATTTCCATGACGCGCCGGAATTACAGGAAAGAACACGCGCAAACTCCAGAGCCGTGCTGCCCTTTCCCGATCCCGAAGGGCCGAAAAACAACATAGAAGGCGCTTGCCTGCAGGAGGTTATATCATCGCGAAGCTGGAGAGCAGCGTCCTGTTCAATAATATTCTCAAACATCAGAAGGTATCTCCATTCCATTTCCATTGATTAACGACCCATTGATGAACGGCAAAATAGCCCTGGCAAAAAAACTGCCCGATAAAAGCGATTCAGGATTAAAAAGAGGCTGTATAGTAAGTATGAATAGTATAAAACTTACTACTACCAACCCTTCCGCAAATCCAAAAATAAGGCCCAAAAAGCGATCTGCTTTTCCAAGCCGGATTCCTTCGACAATACCCTTTAGCATTACTTCAAGAATTTTAATAATAATAAAAACAATTAAAAATAGACCGACAAAAGCAAGTATCTCCGCCAACACTTTATACTGCGGCATATAATTTACGCAAATAAATTCCCCGCCGGTTTTGTAAAAATATAAAGATGCAATAAGGCCAAGTATAACAGCAGCCATGGATAAGACTTCGCTGACAAAACCTTTAAGAAAACAGCGGATCACAAAAAGCGCAATCAGTAAAATAAAAATAATATCAATCATGGAAAGATTCATTTTTTTCTCCGTAAATTAGATTGATTTCATGAGACAGGATTCCTGCTATAAATGCTGCCCCGTCTGTTTCCCCTATTTTTTTTGATGCTGCTGCCATAACCGTCCTTTCTTCTATATTATCGGCAAGGAAATTAACAGCGCACACCAAAGCCTGCGGATTAACATTCTCGCCAAGCAGAACTTGCGCAGCTCCGGCTTTTTCAAAATAACGAGCGTTTTCAATCTGGTCTCCTCTTGTACCGGAACCTGCCAACGGAACAAGAATCATTGGCTTCCCCAAAACTGCGCACTCCCACACTGTTCCTGCCCCGCTTCTTCCAAGCACAAGTTCTGCGGCCGCAAGCACATGGGGCATTTCTTCCGCTATATACGAATAAGGTTTATAAGAGTTTGAATTTTCGCCTGTCAGATACTGTTCCATGCCAGCTCCGTACTTAAAACCAGCGCCGGTTTGATGCACCACAGTGTAGACTTTAACCATCTCCGGCAAGGCAGCGCAAACAAGATTGTTAATTTCCGCCGCTCCTTGGCTCCCGCCCAAAACCAGCAAAATCCGCTCCTCCGCTCCAGTGCCAAGAAAAGCCCTTCCCTTTGCAGCATCTGCGCAGCGAAAAACAGCGCGCACCGGATTACCGCTTACCGCAGCACTGGAGCGAACTAAAGGCGGCAGGAAAGGAATTGTTTCGCTGTATGCAGTGAATATTTTGCCGCCTGTGCGGGAAACAAAGCGGGTGTTAATTTTTGTAGCAAGGCCAGGGCTGAAATCAGATTCATGGGTATAGACAGAAATGCCAAGAGAAGCTGCCGCCGCGCATGGAGGCACGCTTACAAAACCGCCCTTGGAAAACAGCAGCCTGACTTTTTCTTTTTTGAGTATTTTTCTTGCAGCAAAAAAACCGGCAATAACCCTGAAAAAATCCGCAGCGTTTTTAATAGAAAAATAGCGCCTTAACTTTCCGGAAGGAATACCGAAAAATTCGATCCCTGCATTTTCTACCAATTTGCGATCCATACCGGCAGCGGACCCAATCCAGAAAAGCCTGAATTCGCGCCCTTCAGCAAGCAAATGTTTTAATTCTGCCGCTGCTGCCAGACCCGGGTATATATGCCCTCCCGTGCCGCCCCCGGTAAAAGCGATGTTCACCATGCTGGCAGTATACTTTATTATTGTATCTTCCTCAAGGGCAATTTTCTCCTTGACTGAAGAATGGGAATGATGGATATTTATTATAGGAGTAGTTCATGTTAGAAGCAGAACATCAATTTTATATGGACAATCGGGAATCCCTTCGTGCGCAATACCTTGGAAAACGCCTGCTTATTGTTAAAGACAAAATATTAGGGGTTTATGATTCTGATTTAGAAGCTCTTGCCGAAGCGAAAAAAACAATGAAAATGGGAGCTTTTTGTATAAAATATATTCCTGTTGATCCAGATGAAGAATACATAAGGTTGCGAACATTAAATGACTAATATTGAAGAACATCTTGCTTTTGATTTTGAATTTACCCATATAGTCAAGGAAATAGAAACGCCTGTTAAATTATATTCATCATCAGAATCTACAGAAGGAAAATGCATAGAAATTAATGCGATTTGGGATACTGGCGCTACCCATTCTGTAATTTCATCAGAATTAGCTAAACAATTAGAAGCCGAACCAGTAGATAAATGTTTAGTTAGCAATGTATATAGTAAAAATAAAACATCTGACGTTATAATGTCAACTCTTATTCTTCCCAATGGTACCATAATATATGGCAAACGGTTTTCTATATGTGATATTCCAGGAGCAGATGTTCTTATTGGTATGGATATTATATCAATGGGTGATTTTGTCATTACAAATGCAAAAAGAAAGACGATGTTTTCTTTTGTAATTCCCTCATTAAATAATAAAATATCATTTTCTAGTATGGTAAATAATAAATAAAAATTTTTGCTTCCATATGCAATCATTTGTTATGCGTAATGGAAACAACTCTTATACCATCAAGGAGCATAAAATGAAAAATATGTTTTATTTAAAGACACTATTAGCCATTGTTTTTGCAACCGGATTAATTTTTACCGGATGCGGCGATTTAATAGAAAACGAAAAAACAATTGATCCCAGGCTTATTGGAAAATGGGAATTTGAAAAAATGCTCATGGGTGATGGAACTGAATATTCATATCCTTTTACAATAGGAGACGTAACATTTAGTTCCGGCGGATATGTATTTACTTCGGACAGTTTTACATCATACATGAATGGCCATATATTCTTTACTTATCCTGGCATGTACACACAAAATAATACATTTTATACACAGGATGGACACGCCGGATATTCTTATACGATAAACGGGAATAAACTAACGGCAACTGAAGCAAATGGCTCTGGTGTAGTTGCAAATAAAGTAGACATATTCAGTTGGGAATTACAATAGGCAGAGTGCTTGAAAAAATAATGTACGCTAAGGCATTCATTATTTAGGGTTCAATATTTCATTAACAGCCTTAGCCGCATCACGCTTCGATACTTCCCATCTCTGCCAGGTGCCAGCCTTGAGTAAACTGTCCTGAGTTTTAATCAATTTGGATATGGTAGCTTTGATAACTGCTCTATTGATAGATTCATTGCTGCTAAATGCTTTGTTGCCAGATCCTGCGGTGCCAGATTCTTTGGCATAATCCACAATCATAGAATTTACCATATCAGTTATCTGTCTGGCTATATCAGTTACCGACCTTATCGCAGCCATGGTATTTTGAATTTCCGTACTTGAACTGTTAGCAATACCGATTCCCCAAAGTACATCTTCTGGCGGAAAATCATTTATCCATACAGGCTTATCACCTTTGGTAACAACAGCTTGTTGAATACTATAAGGCTTGTCATGGGTAAAACGGTTCCCGTTAAAGTTTATTTGTTTTTCAAAAGCTTCTTTTTTACCAGAAACTGTGTAACCATACTTTGCAAAATAATTATAACATTCATATTCAATTGCACCTCCAGATGTTGCGTCACTTATGGAATAGAGACCGTAATAGTGATATTTTTTATCCTGTTCAATTTGGATATACCGCGCTTCTTCCTGAAATGAAAGGCTTTGAATATTAATTTGGGATGTACATTTTAATATAACTTCAAAAAAACCGGTAACATTATTATTACCCTCATTACAATAATCTGTAAACATTCCATTTATATTACTCCCCAACCACAGAAGGGCTTGCATCTTTGCGTTTTGCTCTGCCTGAATAGCTAATTCTTTTGTATTATACGGAGAGACAGCCATTGCGACAAAATAGGTACGATTGTTTTCTAACGGATAGTCCCTGAAAAATATTGGAAAATCTGGTTCAGGATATGTCCTGCCGTTTGGCGCAAAAACACAAAAAACATACAAAGTTCCATCGTCAGCCATCCATTCAGCTCGCTGGTATAATCCAGTGCTATTGTTGTTCACATTAATCTTCGCAATACTCTCAAAGTAACTAACGGGAGAATTACCATTATCACGCACATAATCGTTAAATGAATGTTGAATTTCTGCTCCCTTATAAAGAGAAAATTGTGTCAGTACATCCATAAGAGCGCCGGCTTTGGCTTCCAGATAATTTTTATAATTTTCCATTCTTTCCGATTTTCCGATAAAATAAGCCATATCTTCAGGAGCATAAGGCATCGTTTGCACCCAATTCGGTATTGTATACTTAACTTTCTTGGGCGCCATTACCGATACATTTACGGTTTGACCTTGCTGTACCGTAACTGCCTGCGGCGCTTTTGTAATAATGCCATCGTTAGATCTTATTGCAACTTCGGTTCTTCCGGCGCTGACATTGGGAATAGTCACAGTTCTGCCCGCCTTGATGCTGTTCCCAATCTCAAAACCGTTTATCATCACTGCCCCTGCAATTTCAGATTTTAATTTTATGTTTCCTGTTGCGAAAGATGCGGAAATTAACAAGTCCGGCACAACAGAGACAATTTGATTAGACACAGGCGGAGGAGAAGATTGCCCGCCAGCCAGATACGCACTGCCGAAAAATTGGTTATACACTGCAGGCATCTGTTTTTTGCCGCTCGCCTGGGAAACATCTGCGCCAGTGCGGTTAAACACTTCTTTTATTTCCAGACCGGGGATCTTCAAGTTTCTTAAAAGATGGCTGGTAAAAAGACCGTTCCTGCCTGCACCGTCCGAAGCGACTGAACCTGCGCTGGTAGCATACACAATAATGCTGTCCGCCGGTTGATTGGTCACTACGGTAAGGCCGCGGTTGGTGCTC
>Ga0123356_10004369_pt1 | contig 14618 bp, 15 predicted proteins | sample TergutEmb28metaG_2_FD_92546 | JGI IMG/M metagenome (GOLD analysis project Ga0123356, IMG submission 92546) | Embiratermes neotenicus P3 segment gut microbial communities from Petit-Saut dam, French Guiana - Emb289 P3 | ecosystem: Host-associated > Arthropoda: Insects > Digestive system > Gut ...
ATTTAACTTTGCAGAATAATATATTAATTTAATCGTCAAAAAAATAGTAGCCCGGAAGTATTTACGTATTCTTATTTTCATGTTATTATATATCAAAATATAAAGGATAACTATAAATTATCATTATCAAAGAGCAGGAAATTCTTAATAGGTTCTGCAATTGCATTATCTTTCGTACGTGTAAAAGATATTGTTCTAGCATACGCCCAAGATGTAACTCTGGCACCTTACAATTAGTAAATCCAATCAAATTTATAAAAATAAAAAATCGTAATAACTATATTTTATTGGTTGACAAAAAGTTATTTTTGTAGTATATGTATTGAGAAAGGATGTACCTTGCTAATAACAGTAAATATAAACTCGATTGTTATCTGGTTGCCTTTTCATTACCTCTTAGCAGAACAATTAGTGATTCAGTACAACAGAAGGAGTAACAATGAGCAAAAGCATAGTGTTTTTTGGTCACGAACATCATGGTAAAAGTACATTACTAGGTTACCTATATTCCTGTGATGTCATGATGGATGTTGAAGGAATGGATAGCTATTTCAAGTCTATCAGAGCAAAATACGATCCCACGGATCTATATGCATTAATATTTTCATATGAGACAGATAACAGTAAATTCGGAGGGCGTGGAAATACCACGAAGACAAATCGTCATAAAATGATAGAATATGATTTCTTTGACACGCCGGGTCACGATGGATTTTATGATGAAAGAGATAAGGGGTTAGCATATGGAGATATTGGGGTATTTTGTATTGAAGCTTCTGAGTTTTCCGATAACAGTACGTTTGATGAGGCGAAATATTCACTGATATTGAAACAGTGGATAATTACAGGCAAGAAGCTAATAATTGCCCTTACCAAAATGGATAAAGAGAATGTTAACTTTTCGCAGTCATTATATGGGTCAGCTTGCGCTAAGATTCGTGCCCTTAAAGGATGCGATAGCGCACCAATTATTCCAGTGGCTGTGTTGGTCAAAGCAAGGCGTGCAATAAACCTAATACTAAATAATCCAAGTGAGATGTCTTGGTATAAGGGGAAATCGTTAACAGAAGCTATTGAAGCAGTACAGAGTTGATATGTCAGAATCAGTGTTGTTTTATATAATGAAAGAATACAATAATACCAACAATATGTCTGGTAAAATATGGTTGGTTAGGGTGCTTTCTGGGAAAATACAGGTTGATGATAAAATTTCTATATGCGGGACTATTCTCAAAGGTTCGGTACAACAATGGAGAGCAAATGCCGTTGTTAAAGAGATACGAAGAGATAATGTTACAGTAGATATGGCAAATCCTGGAGATTTTGTTACCCTAAATTTGAAACAATGTCAGATTGATGGAAGAAGAATCCCGAAAAGCGAAATTTTATCGCAAAAAACATCTTTGGGAATAGGCTATGATGTCGAATGTAACAATATAAGTCAAATAAAAATACACTTTGTAGATGATGATTCTTTTTATGACAGGTTAGAGAACTCATTAAACAGATTGCAAAAAAAACGAGGTTTATTACGCGCAACGGGTTATCAAGTTTCATTGCTTTGGTTTGGGCAATCAACAGTAGCTCATGCCGTTTCAGTTGACTTACTCCCGGATTTTTCATACGTAGTTACTTTTCGTTTGCATAACGATCATTATTTACCTATACCGAATAGTAATGAGTTGAGAAAGTATGTTACCAAAATAATCGTTAAAGATCGAATTGTTTTTAAACCCGGTTACAGATGGGACTATCATGCGGGCGAAATTACTGTGGAATAAAGGGCATGTAAATTCCAAACACCACCCAGAACTCCGCGCTTGCGATGTGTGTTCGGATCAAAGCTACGAGTTAAAACTGTTGCTCGCATCCTTATTCTGTCGTGTTTAAGTTACTCTGTTTGCCCAGTCCCCGCAGTTTTGCTACGTTGCCCGAGCAAAAATTATCCATCAAATCCACTATGATACCTAGCAACTCTGCGCAGGGTTATTCATTTCATAAACGGCTTATCTTTTTATGTTTTTCTTAAGATAAAAAATGTTGCTTCGTGTTGATGACTATATGGGCGAAAATCGCCATGAGGGGGGTCGTTCCAAAGTTTTAGTTCCTTTTTCACGATATCAGTGTTAGAAGGAATAATCTTTTCAACTTGCTGCAAAGTATAAAATTTAAATAAGGTATTTTTGAAATTAAAAGTGCAATCATCAATTTTTTCTCCTTCGCCGTATGCACAATCATTAGGAGTAAAAAAGTTAAAGACTATGAGACCATTTGTCTTTGTTAATTCGATCATTTTATTCAAGGCCAATTTTGGATCTTCCATTTGCGCTAATCCATCAAAACAAATAACAATATCGAATTGGTTGTCTATCAAACTTGTTTTAAGAAAATCTTCACATATCCTAACGGTTTTAGGAAGTTTTCTGCCGAGTTTTATTAGAGCGGTTTCAGAAATATCTACACAACAAACGATGTTTTTATTTCTGCAGAAAAAAACGGTATTTCTGCCATCTCCGCAAGCAATATCTAACACTTTTGCACCTTGAGAATTAAACAAATCCGAGTTTTCTAAAAGGAACGGTTCTATTTCATCTTTCCATATTGAACTTGCATCACTTGAAGTGTAATATTCTTCCCAACCTAAATAATTATCCATTTCTATTTCTCCTTTTAACTATTCTAAATCCACAGTGAGTAAATCGATCCATAAGGGAATCTCCTGCTCGCATATATACTGTTGGCATACCAACATCTTTATACCATCCGCCTCCCCGATCCACTTTTCTATTTCCAATCAATGGCCCGCTTGGGTTCGACGTGATGTTTTCTGAAAAATACTTTGTCCAGTCATCCGAAAACCAATCTGAACACCATTCCCATACATTGCCACTCATATCATATAAGCCGTACGCACTTTTACCGGACTCAAATGATCCGACTCGCGTAGTGCCGTTCTTATTACCATCGTACCAACTATTACAGCAGTTCTTTTCCCAATGGTCTCCCCAAGGAAATATCTTTTTTTTGTTTTCACAAGACCATGAGGCCGCTTTTTCCCATTCAAATTCTGTTGGCAAAGATACCGTGTCCATTAATTGAGATAACCAAATTGTAAACATTATAGCTTCATACCAATTCACATTCACGACTGGGTGCTGAGCGGTATCTTCCTTGAGAATTAATCTTTTAGCACAGTGTTCGGGGGAAAACGATTCATATATTTGATTCGTGATTGGCGTAGTTGAAATGGAATATTCATTTAAGTAAATATTTACTGGTTTCGCAATCCAATCTTTTCTATAATTATCGCTATCTTCAGCACCAAAAGTGAATGCCCCTGCGTTAATTTTTTTGAAGAAAGACTCTTCTTTTGCTGGGAGCATGATTGATAAAAAATCTTGAGGCTGAGGGCTTGGGTATTGTCTTAATATTCTTTTTATAATACTATTTTTATCAGACCAGTTTGAATTTGTCGCAAGTGAAATTTGAAAAAAAGACTCAACTGGATCGGTTTGCTCCATACTTAGCCGGTCAAGTAGAAACTTTTTTTGTTGTTGCTCTGTAAAATTAGCGAAAATGTATGCATAGATAAATTCCGCTAGCTCAGAAGAATATATGGCAAAGATGTTGTCATAAGACATAATGCTTATTTTCTCAATGAGATTATCTTTGTACCAATTCAAGATTGATAAAAATTCATAACGCCTAAATAATGCCGCATTTGAAATAACTTCGCTATTAACAATTTTACTTAGTTGGAATGCGGCATCGTCGATTCCATTTTTTAAATCGCCGCAAAATATATTTTCAAATTCCGGGTATATTTCCAACAAATCCGAGAATCGTATGTCAACTAAAAATGGAATCACAATTTTCGTATTTGTTCGAAGTTGTTTTGCTAATGCATTGCGAAGTTCTGCATTTGCCCATCCCTTAGCAAGGAAATTTTTCGAAATAAATACAACAACATAATCAGATTTAGCGATTCCTTCTTTGAAAATCTTCTCTGATAGCTGATCACCCGGCATCAATTCGTTCATGTCCAACCAATAGGTAATCCCATATTTTTCGAGTTCTTTTGCAAACGGAATAGCTACCGTTCCTTTATCTTCAGAGGCGTGAGAAATAAACACGTTTCTGCTCATATTTTTTGCCACCTCCTTTGTTTTATAATATTATACCGCTTTTTTCGTTGGAAATAATCTGATAATAATGGTGCGAAACAATTATATCAAAAATTGCCAATCCCATTGGATTAAACATTATGGGCACAGTCTTCATGGTACACATCTTCTTGCCAAATAATATATCATACATTGTCGTGGTTTTTTCTTTTGACAATCCAAATTCTTTATGCATAATTTCTACATCTGTGTTTTCTCTGCAAACCTCATCCCAATCATCTACAATTATCGAATTCTTAACATATTTGTATATTGACGGAAGATAATCTCTAAGAGACACATTTAATAATAATGCTTGCTTTTTAGGTTCCATATTAATATATGGAGAATCAGAAACAGTACAGGTAATAACAATATCTGAGCTCACATATAATTCTTCCCACGAATTTGATATGCTAGTTTGTATATTGCTAAAAGACTTTACGTTATCTAAATCTTGTATTATTCGAATATCGTATATGAATATTTGGTCAATGTATGGATAAAAATACTCATTTACTAAACGATAATGATATTGACCTATTGGTCCCCATCCAATGATCCCCACTTTAAGTCTCTCGGTTTTCCCCTTAATATACTCTTCAAGAATTGTTCCCGAGACTGAGGCTGTTCTCAAAATGCTTATCAGAGCGGAGTTGAATATAGCTAATGGAACGCCAGTAAGCGAGTCGTTAAGATTAATTATGCAATGAGCGCGAGGCAATCCCTTAGCTATGTTATCTGGGAAACTCGCAATCCATTTTAGTCCGGCAACGCGCACATCACCTCCCAAATAAGCGGGCATCGCAATTATTCTGTTTTTTGGATTACTATAGCGCAAATATGGCTTAATAGGTTGGCTATAATCACCTTCATGCATTATACAAACTGCTTTTCTAATCAAAAATAAAAGATGCTTCCAGTCTATGCCTGACTGAAAGATTACCTCATCATCAGCGTATAGCATAAACATCAGTCTCTCTTTTTTTTAAAATCTTTTCATCACACCAAGCATCATTGAAAATATTTGAAAAATATCTTTCACCTCTATCTGGGAAAATAGCGACAATTGTTTTCCTCATATCGCTTTTATCGAAATACTTTTCAATGGCGGCGGATGTGGCTCCACTTGAACCCCCAACCAAAATGCTTTTTTTTAATAATGATCTGCAATGGTTTATAGCTTCTTTTTCACTAACGAGAACAATCTCATCAATAATTGCATAATTCAGATTTCCTGGGGTAATACTTGCACCCATGCCTGGAACGTACCTTTTCTCTTTTGTGTGGTTATCGAAAATTTTTGATCCTACTATGTCTACAGCGATAATTTTAATAGACGGATAAGCCTCTTTCATTTTTTTTGACAGTCCTGAAATTGTCCCACAAGTGCTGACTGGAATGAACAGAAAATCTATAGCTTGAAAATCTCTTATTAATTCTTTGCCGATTGTATTGCTATAAGCTTCTCGAATAGTTTTATTGTCATATTGATTTGTCCAATACAAATTTGGATTTTTTTTTATTAAATCTTTAACAATATCCAACCTATTTCTCAAAAAACTGCCATTTTCATCTGCATGACTTGCCATAACGATTTTGGCTCCGTAACTCTGTAGAATTAATTGATTTAATGGCGTGAGATTAGGGTCAACAACACAAGTAAATTTGTTGCCAAACAACTGACAAACTGCTGCTAATGCAATAGCAAAATTTCCAGAAGAAGACTCAATGATCTCTGTTTTTTTAGAGATTATTCCTTGTTCGTAGCCCTTTTGCATCACATAGATAGCAGCTCTGTCTTTAATACTGCCAAATGGATTAGTTCCTTCAAGCTTCGCGTAATAGTTTGGCAAGCTGTCAACAACTACATATGGCGTATTTCCTATTGTATCGATAATGTTTAGTGCCACCTAATTAGACCTCATCTCAACAAAAATCAATATTTGGAAGTCGTGGTGCTACATATGGCACTTATCGCCATAAAGAACAACGCTTTGTGATTGGATCTAAGACCGCCTTCTCACCAAACGCAATAATCCCGTAAAACGTGAGATCTTCATAAGAAGATACTGCTGTCTTTTCTAATTGTTCTTTATAAGTATCTCCTGTCATAGTTTCCAGAAAATCCACAAAATGAACATTTTCTTCGATATACTTATTGCGTGCCTTTTTAATCTCGTTGGAAGTGCCACGAAGAACAATCAACGAAAGTGCAGAGATACTTTGATGATTATTTCCGTCTTTGTCTAAAAATCCGATGAAACTCATTTTCTCACGAAGTTCCTCGCTTGCGCTTGCAACTAATCCTGCCGCAGAATGAGCTAAAGCATTCAAAGCAACTCCAGGTTCTAAATTTTTGTTGATTACCGCAACAAACTTGTGTGTATCAGCGTAAATCATTAGATTCTCCTTTTTAAGATATTTTTGGATATTTAGCGAATACAAATTGATTCTTGTTCATACAAGCCCACTTTGTATCGCTATAAAATTATTTTAACATGTCCGTGGCGAAATTACAAGCCTTTTAGCGTAACAAAGCGAAAAAGTTTTTATTAAGTTTTTTAATGAGAGATTATGGAGGTGAATTGCGTTAATATTAGTACCTTATTCCTCTAGGTACATGAGGTAATCCATACTGCAATTGAAAATGTAGGCGAGTTTTACAAGGGAAGTCGACAGTGGTGTGGCTCGCCTGGACAACTTATTCTGCCCGAGAACCGAAATCCCGGTCCACTTATGTGAAGCTTAACATCAATTCATCCGTACAGTTATTTTAGATAGGGAAATCCGCATACTATGAATGTGGAAAACAGTACGTTAAAATCATCGCCGAGTTTGACGGGGACGGCCGCATAACGCCGCTCGAGCTTATTTGGGATGACGACCGCAGATTTGAGATTACCCACGTTAACGTTCGTCGCGCGGCGTCCACGAAAGCCGGCGGTACGGGGTATAGGTACGATGTTGCGATTGAAGGAAAACGGCGTTATATTTGGTTGGAGGACGTAATATTTAATAAGACGTCGGAGCCCATTGGTTTATCGAATATAAAGATTAAATACAATTTTAAAGCGGCAACGAGGAACATCAATGCCCTTTTTTTGCATAAAACATGTCATTTGTAAGGATTCAATACGATTTTAAGCGGCAATGGGGCAGTCTCAATGCCGCTTTTTTGCATAAAACATGTTTCATAATTTCCTCGCGAAATTTATCGCAAAATACTTCCTTTACAATTTACTCTGCTGGCTTTTTATTCCCGCTTAAGACAGTTATTATGGGAACCATTAAATTGACTTTTGGTAAATTAGCTGATACAATAAACACGCATGAGGAGTTGCTTGATTTAAAAAATTTATGAAGAACGAAAAAATAAGAAACGTAGCGATTATAGCGCACGTAGACCACGGCAAGACTACGCTTGTCGATCAAATGCTGAAACAAGGCGGGGTTTTTAGATCCAATCAAACCGTAAATGACCGCGTGATGGACAGTAATGATTTAGAGCGCGAGCGCGGCATTACTATTTTGGCTAAAAACACGTCTGTCAATTATAAGGATTATAAGATTAACGTAGTCGATACGCCCGGCCACGCCGACTTCGGCGGTGAGGTAGAGCGGGTGCTTAAGATGGTAAACGGCGTGATTTTGCTCGTAGACGCATATGAGGAAACTATGCCTCAAACGCGTTTTGTGTTGCAAAAGGCGCTTGCATTAAACCACCGCGTAATTATCGTGGTGAATAAAACAGATAGGCCCGACGCCCGCATCCCGGAGGTTTGCGACGAGGTACTGGAATTGCTTATTGACCTTAACGCGGCTTCGGAGCAGCTTGATAGCCCGGTTGTTTTTTGCAGCGCACGGCAGGGAACGGCTACGTTAGACCTCAACAAGCCGGGCACTGATTTTACGCCGCTATTTGAAACCATTGTAAGACATATAGATGCGCCAGACGGTAATCTGGATGCTCCTTTTCAAATGCTTATTAGCGCGCTCGATTACAACGATTACGTGGGCGGTATCGGAATCGGGCGTATAGAGCGCGGAACTTTAACTTCGGGCAAAAATGCCGTTATAGTCAACTATAATTTTAATAAGCCGCCCGCACGTATTAAAATAGGCAATATGTTTCGTTTTGAGGGACTTACGCGCGTTCCCGTAACAAGTGCCGTCGCGGGCGAAATCATTTGCATTAGTGGCGTAGAAGGAGTTACAATAGGCGATACTATTTGTGACCCCGAATGCGCGGAGGCAATCCCTTTTCCTAAAATCGGTGAACCTAATGTAGAGATGACTTTTGCTGTCAATGATAGTCCCTTTGCGGGCAAGGAAGGAAAGTTTGTAACCAGCCGTCATTTGCGTGAAAGACTAAACCGCGAAAGAATTAAGGACGTGTCTATACGCATAAGCGAAACTGAAAGCAGCGAAGCTTTTAAGGTTTGCGGACGCGGAGAGATGCATCTGTCCATCCTGATTGAAAATATGCGGCGCGAGGGCTATGAGTTTCAGGTAAGTATGCCAAAGGTTCTTTATAAAGAGGGCGAGGGAGGCAAAACACTTGAACCTATTGATCGTATGACCGTTGACGTTCCCGCGGATTCGGTTGGGGCAGTAATGCAAAAGATGGGTGTTCGTAAAGGCGAGCTTATCCAAATGAGCCCGTTTGGAGACCGAATGCGGATGGAGTTTGAGATTCCATCGCGCGGGCTGTTTGGATACAAATCTGAATTTTTGACCGATACGAAAGGCGAGGGAATTATAAACAGTACCTTTGACAAGTATGGCTCTTACCGCGGCGAAATCGAACGCCGCAGCCAAGGCAGTTTGATCGCATACGAAACGGGCGAAAGTGTAATTTATGGGCTATATAACGCACAGGAGCGCGGCAATCTTTTTATCGGGGCGGGCGTTCCCGTATATGCGGGTATGATAGTGGGCGAGTGCGCCAAAACAGAGGATGTGGCCGTCAATGTCTGTAAGCGTAAGCAATTAACCAATATGCGCTCAAGCGGTGCGGATGAAGCATTACGTTTGACTCCGCCAAAAATTTTCAGCCTTGAACAAGCGCTTGAGTTTGTGGCCGATGACGAATATTTGGAGGTTACGCCAAAAAGTATCCGCCTCCGAAAAAAGATTTTGGATGCGACTGTGCGTATGCGGCAAAGAGGTAAGTAATTGAATAGTTTTTTTCTTTTGCAATAAAATAAGTTTTTGATTTCGTTGTTGAAAAACGGCGGGGCATAAAACCTCGCCGTTTATAATAGTTATTCTGATCTCTTAACCGTCCGCTTAATTTCGGCAACAATTTTTTTGCATTCTTCCATGGGCAATTTTATATTTTTAGCCGTTTCAAGCAAATCATTTTCGGTCGGAATCCCACTGCCTTTCACCGTCATTTCATGCTCGGGTTTGTGGGGCGTTTTCGTTAAATCGAAGGCGGGGGACAACCTATACCCGCCGGCCTCGTCATCGTATATAAACGCATGATTCTTGCCGTGATCGTCTTTGTTTCCGTAAAACACGTTGAAGCACATTCTCCGATATGCCTCAAGCATATCGTTTTTATCAATGCTTATATTTTGGATTACTTGAAATAAATGAAGATAATCTAAATTCGGAATCCGGTGCGTTGTTTCCAATAAGGCCGACAACGAAACCGTATGGATTCTTTTTTCGCCGATTCGGTCAAACCTCTTGGCGCCAAAATATCCTTTTGTAACAGCGGATTTAAACAATTTGAATTCGTTGACGTTGATTCCGCATTTTTTTGCCATTGCGTTGGCCGTATATTCGGCTTTTCCGATATCTTTTGGATCGATTCTGCAAGGGAACTTAACGATCCAATATTCCTCTCCGTCTTTTATATGTGCCTTGGGTCTTGCGCCGCCGCTTGAACCACCTAATTGAAATACCTTGTCAAAATCTATGTCCTCGCCGTCTTCGTCGTCAAGGATTCTTTTTGCGTCGGCCGCAATTTCATCCAACGAATAATCTGGAAGAGGGGAGTCCTCTGCTTGGCAAGGTTCATATTCAAGCGCGCCGAGTCCGCTGCCGCTCATCAGAGATAGTTTTGTCAAGGGGGTTAACCTGTCGTAGTTAACGCCCTTTTTACCTAACATTCTTTTGACGAGCAGTTCTCCCCAGCCGTCCGGCAAGGAGTCGTTGAATACGCCGTATATACCCTTAAAGGTCGTCTTTTTATTGATGTATACTTGATTGGTCAGCGGTAGCGAAAAGGGTGATATAGAAAATCCGTCCCGAATCCATGCGTCATCGTACTGAAAAGCAAACTCTCCGCCGTCTAGCTCCGCAAGATATCCGACAATTCTTCCGTTATATTTTACAAGCAATTTACGCACCCAGGTTTTCATACTTTGTAGTCCCTCAAATTCGTGATTTTTTTATGTTTAAACAAATCGTTAAAATCCGACAGGCAGTTCATGGCGTTACCTATCTTCAATAGGGAAGACAGCGAGATGTCTCCCGAAGATTCAAAGCGCCTTATTGACGCATAGCTGACGCCGGATCTGGTCGCCAATGTTTTTTGCGAAAACCCCAGTTCCTTTCTGCGGAGCTTTTCACGTTTCACCAAAGCGGAAAGTACGGATTGCTCCGTTTCGGCGTCCACGAATTCACTTATATCAAATTGATTATTCATATCGCTCTTATATTAGCATAATAGTTTTTGATTGTCAACTAATTGCTCATATATAAGCGATTTCAACATCCATATTTATATAAAAAATTCTTTTTATGTTGACTTCCTATAGCTTATTCTTTTTTAGAAAATCTTTCAGTTCTTCTACGCTCTTAAAAATTCGCAAGAAGCATCCGGTCAGTAGGGGATTCAACGTCATATCTTTCATAAAACTCCGGCCGTCTGTACTAAGCGCGTAGCACCGCTTGCCTTTCGCGTAGGCATACCCAAGCTCCACGCATGCGCCGTCGTCGGGGACGTAACCGTCCGTTACCATAAATAAGATATCGGCATTTTCGACTTCCGAAATATCTTTTTCAAATATCTTTTTGGCTTTGTCATCGCCGCGAAGACCTTGCAGTCGGGCGGCCTCGAAGCCGTCACGCTGCGGTAAAAACACCTGATAAAGTTGTTTGCCATCTTCCTTTATATCCTCCAGCAACTTCACAATTTTTTCATTAAAATCTTTCTCGGCTTGGCTGAACAGCGGCGCGGAAAAATAAATTCTATAAACCATTATTATGCTCCTCCTCGTTTTGGACATAATAGCACTATTTTCGGTAAAAAGCAAGTTTTACCTCAAAACCTTTTCAGATTTCCACGGCCAAAATGGTATCCAAAAAATTTCTAAAAATTTTGTTCGCGAGAGGCGAAAAAATGCTTGACAACTCTTTTTGCCTATGATATACTGTTCGCATGCATGGAAATTCAAGCAATTTCCACGACTCACCACTTCCAAAAATTACTATAAAATATTTTTCGCAAAGCGCGAAAAATCGCTTGACAAAGTATTTTTACACGTGATACAATGTTCGCATATATAGAACGACAGAACGTTTTTCGGTATAACTCCTTATCAAATAGGGAAGTATCAAATAAGTTAAAAAGAAAGGTAAAAAAATGGATAAAGAAACATTCGGACAATTTATACAAACCAAGCGGCTAGAGCGTGGACTAACGCTTCGGGTATACGCCGAAAGGATCGGCGGTATGGGAATAGGGCATCTATGCGACATTGAGAACGAAAACCGCCCAGCGCCCGAGAATACGGATTTGCTGGACAAGATGATCGCCGTATTAAAACTAAGCCCGGAGGACGAAGCGCGGGCTTACGATTTAGCTTCTATAGCGCGGAACACCGCGGTGCCGGAGGACTTATCCGGTTATATCAAAGGCGAGGACAGACCGTATGTTATCCGCGCTCTGAGAACGGCTCGCGATGCGGAAGCGGGCGTCGCGGAATGGGAAGAATTCATCCGGAAGATGGAGGAGAAACGAAAGAAGAATGATTGATTTTTCCTCATTGCGTTGCAAAAACGGGCAAATCATATTGAACAAAGAAGAAATCAATGCGATTACGGTAAACTGCATCGCGGACTTTAACCGCGATGCGTTGAAAGCTCCGACTCCGATCATGGCGGACGAAATAGCGGAAGTGCATCTCGGCTATCATGTGCGCTATGAGCATTTGTCGCACAACGATTCTATTCTTGGTACGATAGCCTTTAACGAAGGCAAGATTCCCGTATATGACCCGAAACGCGAAGATATTAAATACATAAAAGTCAAAGCGAAAACTATGCTGTTTGACCTTTCGCTGATCGAACCGGAGCAGCGCGGCCGTGCGGAGTTTTCTATTGCGCATGAGATAGGGCATGCCGTCATGCACCCGCCACAGATTATTGACTACGGAGAGCCGAGCGGAATCATTACCTGTCGCAACGCCGCGGTTGAACCGAGCGTCGATATGCCAAGCCACAAACGCACCACGCCGCTCGCTTGGCGGGAGTGGCAGGCGGATTACTTCGCGGCTTGTCTTAAAATGCCGAGAGTAACGTTTCTTTCGTTTGCGCGCGAATGCTTGCGCAAAGATTTAGGGCAACCGGCGGGAATCATCCGTGTTACAAATGAGGAAACTTACGACATAGCGGAAGCGTTATGGGCGACGGCTGCGAAATTCTATTTTACATCGAACCAAGCGGCGCGCATCCGGCTGCAAGAGTTGAATGTCATACGCGACCTAGATCAAGAAGTGTACAAACAAATCCAAGCTATCAAAGATTCCAGACAAAACGAAAATAAAGAATAGCCTTAACCGCGCTATTTTTTTACATATTTTGTTCGCAATAAGCGAAGACAACGTAGGCATATTGAAAGCAAGAGTATAATCGGGAAGCCTTTGATGAGAACCGGTGTTATAACGGCACCAAATCTCAGCCTCTCAAATTTAGTTAAATAACCGCTTTGGCGGATAAGGAGAGTAATAGTGAAAGAAGTAAGAGTAAGCGATGCGGCGTCTTTAGCCGCATGCAAGGCACGAAACTGCCGGGAGGGAACGGGCGATGAATAAGTATGTCAGATACTACGATACCGTTTGTTCGGTATGCAAGGACAAGCATGGTGACCGATGCGAGTTGTTCCGCTGCCCGGTTGTGGATGCGCTCGAGAACTGCGTGGCTCTCAATCGATACGAATTGCCGAATAATCAGACAAGACCGTTAAGAAAGGGAATAGGGAATCGGCACTCGGAAGCAATGTTCAATCAAGATAAGATGGGAACGGGGCACCGGGTTCGGCACAGCACCAAATATGAGGTTAAGAACAGCGTCACATCGTATAAGCTGGCGCAGGAAGCTAAGAAAGAGATATTGGCGCGAATGAGCGCAACGGACTAACGATTGCTTAAGGGCGAGCAAACTTGCCTACGGTTCTCAGTTGCTTGTCGAATAAAAATTGGGTTGAAAGTGATAGCTGTAGAAAAAGAAATTTTTTTACTGCATGGGTTCGCAATACGCGAAACAACGGAAATTGCAAAACAAATAAAAAGCAAATAATTTGCGAGGTATATAATTATGGAAGGAATTAATAAATTTGACGGAAGTGAAGCGACCGGCTACGGGCTGTCAGCTCCATTCAACAGAGTGGCCATAACGGCGGAAGCGGTGTTTGATTACGAGCATTGTCTTTTTGGCGGCGCCCACCCGACGTGGAAGGATTGCCTTGCGGCGGCCTGCGGCGATCAGAGAAAAGCTTTTGAGTATGCCGGGCAGTTTGAAGGCACGACGGCAAAGCTTGATCAAAAAACAATGAAAACCGAGATCGAGAAATACATAAACTTTCAAAACCGTTCCGGACGGTTGTTTAACGAAGACTGTTTTCGGCATAAATATCTCGACGAGAAAAGCGGACGGATGTTATTGTTATTTTTCCGCAAGGGAAGCAATTGCGGAATCATGCAAAATTGGGATGTACTAGGAATTTGTTTTGCCGAGGATTGGAGTGAGGAAGCGGAGCGTGCAGGTGAATCCAAAACTTGGCTTGATCAAAAAATAATCGACCTTGACTATGATAACGATTGGGTAGTCAAAGCGAGGGTGGACAGGGTTGTGAAGGATACGAAAAAAAGGTTGTATACGAGCGTCTTGAAGGAAGTGCGGGATGAGTTCCTGTATAGGAGAGATAAAGCGGAAGTTGAGAATGTGTTGCTATTATACTGTCATCGTTTTAAACGGAGACGCAGGCGCGGATATAACGACAAAGATGTCGATATGCGAGAAAGGTAGAAACAATCGATCCATTGATTTGGAAGAGTGGACAAAGTGGACAGATGTCCACCCAAAATCCATTCAGGCGGATGCTATAATAGATTATGTTAAAACAAGGACTTTTCGGCAAGAAAATATGGCTGAAATGGTTCGATAACTAATCTCAATTTGAGGGTATTTACGAGGAGGTGCGATATGCATTTGACAACA
>Ga0123356_10004371_pt1 | contig 14615 bp, 12 predicted proteins | sample TergutEmb28metaG_2_FD_92546 | JGI IMG/M metagenome (GOLD analysis project Ga0123356, IMG submission 92546) | Embiratermes neotenicus P3 segment gut microbial communities from Petit-Saut dam, French Guiana - Emb289 P3 | ecosystem: Host-associated > Arthropoda: Insects > Digestive system > Gut ...
AGGTGGGGATCTCCTGCGGGCGCAGGATGCGCACCCGGTCGATCCTGGGGTCGTCGATCGTGGCGTGGTAGTCGCGTTCAGACGCGCGCAGCACGGCCAGGTCGGCGGAGTCGAAAAGGTCCAGGGTGGCTTTCTCGAGTGAGCCCTTGGGAAGTACCAGTGACAGCATGGGAATGAAAAGCCTTCTCTTCGGAACGAACGGTGGCGACAGTCTCGGGAAAAGCGCCGCGTCCCAGCCAGCGTGGCGCACACGGGCGCGCCATCGCGAACGGCAAGTGAAAAACGGGGTAACGCGGCGCCGCTAATGTCGCGGCGTCTCGTTCTTCGGAAGGTCACCGCAGCGGACGGAACGGAGCAGGATCGCGGTGTCGAGCGCCGCCACGACCGCCTCCCATCCCTTGTCCTCGCTGCTGTCCGGAAGCCCCGCGCGGTCACGGGCCTCCTCAACCGTGTTACACGTTAGCACGCCGTTGCCAACGGGCGTGCCAGCGTCAAGCGCCACCCGGGTCAGCCCGGCCGTCACCGCGTCGCACACGTACTCGAAGTGCGGGGTGCCGCCGCGGATCACCGCACCGAGGCAGACGACCGCGTCGTAGTGCTTCGCCAGCTCCTGGGCGACGACCGGCAGCTCGACGGCCCCCGCCACCCGGACCACCGCAAGTTCGGTGACCCCGCAGGCCTTGGCCGCGGCGCTTGCCCGGTCCACCAGCGAGTCGGTGATCGCCGCGTGCCACCGCGTGCCGGCGATCGCCAGCGACACGCCTGCGGCGTCAACGGCGGGCAGCTCTGGCCGCCCCTGTCCGCTCATGGCCGCTCCCCTTCCGCTGCACGCGTGCCCAACCTACAGGACCTCAAGCTGGTGGCCCAGGCGGTCCCGCTTGGTCGCCAGGTAGCGCTGGTTGTGCGGTGTGGTCAGTGGCGGCAGCGGGATCCGGGTCACGTCGAAGCCGTGTGCTGCCAGGGCATCGACCTTGGCCGGGTTGTTGGTAAGCAGCCTGACCGAGCGGATGCCCAGGTCGGATAGCAGCTGGGCGGCGACCGAGTACTCGCGGGCGTCCACCGGCAGGCCGAGCTCGAGGTTGGCGTCCACCGTGTCGGCGCCGTTGTCCTGCAGTTCGTAGGCCTGCAGCTTGGACAGCAAGCCGATGCCGCGTCCCTCGTGGCCGCGCAGGTACAAGACCACGCCCCGGCCACGCTCCGCGATCTTCGCCATGGCGGCGTCAAGCTGGGCGCCGCAGTCGCAGCGCTGCGAGCCGAACACGTCCCCGGTCAGGCACTCCGAGTGAACGCGGGTCAGCACCTCTTCGCCCGCCCCGCTGTCGCCGTCCGCCAGGTCGCCGAGGACGAGCGCCACGTGCTCGGTACCGTCGGCGTCTGAGCGGTACCCGTAGGCGTGCCAGAGACCGTGCGCGTTCGGGATGACCGTCTCGGCGACCCTGGTGACCAGTCGCTCGGTGCGGCGGCGGTGCTCGATCAGCTGCTCGATGGAAATCAGCGCCAGGCCATGCTCGTCGGCGAACTTGCGCAGCTCGGGCAGGCGCAGCATCGTGCCGTCGTCGCCGATCACCTCGCAGACCACGCCGACGGGCGGCAGCCCGGCGAGCACGGCCAGGTCGACGGCGGCCTCGGTGTGGCCGCGCCTGCGCAGCACGCCGCCCTCGGCGTACCGCAGCGGGAACACATGGCCGGGCCGCACCAGGTCGTCGGCGCCGGTGGCCGGGCTGGCCAGCAGCTGAATGGTTCGCGCGCGGTCGGCGGCAGAGATTCCGGTCGAGATACCGTCGCGGGCATCCACGCTGATGGTGAACGCGGTGCCGTGGTGCTCCTGGTTGTGACTGGTCATCTGATGCAGGCGCAACCGGTCGAGGTCGGGGCCGAGCATCGGCACGCAGATCAGGCCCCTGCCGTAGCGGATCGTGAAGGCGAGCAGCTCCGGCGTGGCCTTGCTCGCGGCGAAGACGATGTCGCCCTCGTTCTCCCGGTCGGCGTCATCGACCACCACGACCGGACGGCCGTCGGCGATGTCCTTGATGGCCCGGATGACGTCATCGAGCGGGACGGTGCCCGAGAGCTCGGCTGCGATGTTGCTCATGATCAGCTCATTTTGGGCGGTTGGCGGCATTTGCGGGGGTTGCTCCACGGATCGGAGTGGTGGGGTGGGCGCGTCCATGGCGTCCGCGGTCATCGGGTCCCTCCGATCAGCTTTTCCACGTACTTCGCGATCACGTCGACCTCGAGGTTGACCTCATCGCCCGGCTGCTTGTGCCCGAGGGTGGTGCGCTTGAGCGTCTCGGGGATCAGGCTGACCTCGAACCAGTCAGTGCCGGTCTCAAGCACAGTGCCGACAGCGGAGACGGTGAGGCTGATGCCGTCGACAGCGATCGAGCCCTTGTACGCGACGTACCTGGCCAGGTCGGCGGGAAGGCTGATGCGCACGACGTCCCAGTCCGGCATGTCCGGTACATTCGCCTCTCCATCGGACATGCCCCGGGGGGTACGGGGGGTCGCTCCCCCGGAAGACAACTGGGGATCGCGGCTGAGGATCGTCGCGGTGCCGTCGGTATGGCCTTGGACGAGGTGACCGCCCAGCCGATCTTCGAGGCGAACCGAGCGCTCCAGGTTGACGGGCGTGCCGGGAGCGATGTGCTTAAGGCTTGACCGGCGCAGGGTCTCCCCCATGACGTCCGCGGTGAAGCCGCGGACGGGCCCCTCGGGCGGCTCTCCAGGAGGAAGTGGCTCCGCGGCCCGGTCGCCGATCAGCCCGGTGACGGTGAGACACACACCGTTGACACAGATGGAGTCGCCTAGATGGGCGTCTTGAGTAACGACGGCGCTGCGGATGTAGACCCGGGCGAAGTCGCCCTCGTGCTCCACAGCTTCGATCTCGCCGAGGTCCTCGACGATGCCCGTGAACATCCGCGTCCTCCTCCGGTCACCGGCTCCGGGGGACGCGGTTGCCACCGCGCGTGCCGTGCACGGCCGCACGGCCGGCCACTGCTGGGCGGCCGCTGGCGGCTGGCACGGCCAGCGCCCGCTGGCCGCGCGCGTGCTACCTCCCATCCGGACTTTAACCGTCGGTCCCGGAGTTCCACCGGGTCAGCCAGCCGCTGGTGCGGCCAGGTCGCGGACTATCACCGCCGGTTCGGAGTTTCACCGACCCCGGAGCACGCTTTGCTTCGCTAACTAGTGTGCCATACGAGATATTCCCCCGGCGATTCGGGCGGGAGCGCCTGTTGGAAACGCCTAGTTAGAGAGGCGGTTGACGGCGCGCATCTTGTTGGTGGCGTCGAGCGCGGCGACCTTGTAGGACTCAGCGAGCGTCGGGTAGTTGAACACCGCGTCGACAAGGTAGTCGACGGTGCCGCCGCAGCCCATCACGGCCTGGCCGATGTGCACCAGCTCGGTGGCACCGGTGCCGAATACGTGCACGCCGAGCAGCTTGCGGTCCTCGGGCGAGACAAGCATCTTGAGCACGCCGTAGGAGTCGCCGACGATCTGCCCGCGGGCAAGCTCGCGGTACCGCGACACGCCCACTTCGAAGGGGACGCACGCCTCGGTGAGCTCGGCCTCCGTCTTGCCGACGAAGCTGATCTCGGGGATCGAGTAGATCCCGATCGGCTGCGGCACGTCGTTGGCCGAGACCGGCTCGCCGAGCGCGTGGTGCGCTGCCAGCCTGCCCTGTTCCATCGAGGTCGCGGCGAGGGCCGGGAAGCCGATGACGTCGCCGACCGCGTAGATGTGCTCGACCTTGGTGCGGAAGAACTCGTCGACCTTGATCCGGCCGCGGTCGTCGGCGGCCAGCCCGGCGGCCGGCAGGTTGAGGCCGTCAGTCATGCCCTGCCGCCCCGCGGAGTAGAGCACCACGTCGGCCGGGATCTTCTTGCCGCTGCGCAGCAGGGCGATCGCGCCGTCCTCGTGGGCCTCGACCGAACCGACCGTCTCGCCGAACCTGAAGGTCACCGCGAGGTCGCGCAGGTGGTACTTGAGCGCCTCGACGACCTCGTCGTCACAGAACTCCAGCATCCGGTCCCGCTTCTCGACCACGGTGACCTTGGTGCCGAGCGCGGCGAACATGCTCGCGTACTCGATACCGATCACCCCGGCGCCCGCGACCACCATCGACCGCGGCACGGTGTCGAGGTGGATGATGCCGTCGGAGTCGATGACCGTCTTCTCGTCGAAGGCCACGCTGGCCGGACGGGCTGGCCGGGTTCCGGTCGCGACGACGATCTTCTCCGCCGTCATCTTGCGTGACCGTCCGCCGCCGTCATCGACCTCGACCGCGTTCGGCCCGGTGAAGTAGCCGAAACCGGGGATGATCGCGACCCGGTTGCGGGCCAGCTGGCTGCGGACGACGTCGTTCTCCTTGCTGACTACGTGACTGGTCCGCGCCGTCAGGTCAGCGATGGTGATCTCGTCCTTGACCCGGTACGACTGCCCGTACATTTCCCGCTGGTCAAGACCCGTGAGGTAGAGAATGGCCTCGCGCAGCGACTTAGACGGGATCGTGCCGGTGTTGACGCACACCCCCCCGAGCATCTCCGGCCGCTCAACCACGGCCACCCGCCGGTCCAGTTTCGCGGCAGCAATGGCCGCCTTCTGCCCGCCAGGGCCCGAGCCAATGACGAGCAGGTCGTAGTCGTACACCCCTTAAGTTTGACTGGTAGTGACGAGAAACTGAAGCCTCGTAACGCACCGTTCACACCGTCGCACCCGCATTGTTCGGGGCAAAACGGGAAATTCAAGCCGGGGGAAACCGTTGGCGGTGCGGGGACCGTCTAATGAGTGTCCGCAGAAACGAGGCACTCACATGAGCACAATCACCACATCGCTCGCACGGCTCGCAAGGCTCGCAAGCCTCGCGAGGCACCGCCGGGCGATCACCGTTCCGCTGCTCGTCGCGAGCGCGCTCGCCGCGGGCTGCGGCACCGTGCACGGCACCACGGCTGGCGGTGCCACCGGACGGGACGGCGCTTCGACAACGGCATCAGCGGGTGCGTCGGCGCAGGCCACGCCGTCGCAGCCCACCCCGGTGCCGACCGTCACCGGCGGGGCCGTCGCGGCGGGGCAGCCCGCCTGCGTCGGCTGGCCCGCCCACGCTGCGCACGCGACTATGCCGGCGCTGTTTGTGCCGGTCGCGGCGGAGCGGTGCGTGACCAGCATCCAGACGATCGCCGGCAAGGGCCAGTGGCAGGTCGCCACGCTGGAGAAGGCCAGCTCGGACCTCACGGCGCTGATCGCGGCGCTGCGGCACGCGCCGATCACCCGGACGCCCGGGGCAGTCTGCCCGGACCTGGCCATGGTGCCGCCGCAGATCGTGGTCATCGGCGCGTCGGGGCAGGAACTGATCCCGCTGCTGCCGGTCAGCGGCTGCGGTCTGGTGCAGTCGGCGGTAATCGCCGCGATCGACGCACTGCCCTGGCAGCCTGTCTCGGTCCACCTGGTCGCCCCGCTCGCGTCCAAGATCCCGGCCGCAACCACGAGGCAGCCCGCCAACTCGCCCAAGACGCTCCAGACGATCTCCGATCAGCCAGGCGTGCTGCCGCAGTAGTGTTCGCCGGTTTCCGCCGGTCATCGCGGTCCGCCGCAGCTGCTGATTCCTGGCCCGCGGGCCGCCGTGAACCTCTGTAGAAGTTCTCAAAAAAATCAGCAGGAAAAGTTGTTGGCGCCCGCCCGCCTCGCTCCTCATACCTGCGAGGGACGCAATTGCGTGGAGCCGGGCTGGCGCCGAGGGGGCAACAGGCCGGCATCCGCGGCGGTCCTCAGAGGGACCCGGCGGGGAACACAGGCTGAGGCTAAGAGGGAGCTTCAGTTCGGGCCCGTCGGCAGGCCCGCGAACCGACAGTGGACAGCGAGGCCGGGACGCCGCTTGAGGGGGTGGCAGACCGGAACCTTGCCAGCCGAGGGTGCGGGGGCCGGCGGGGCCCGGGACGCCGCTTGAGGGAGCGGCGGACCGGAGCCCCCGCCAAATGGGACGGACTCGGAACGGCCACAGGCACGACGACGAGGGGTCGTGAAGTCTGCACGGACCGCGGACCGCGGGGTGTGTGCACTGCGCGGGCCAAGTGTGCCGTCCGGCGCTCACAGGGGCGGCGCCGGGCTGGCAGCGCCTGACCGGAGCGGACCGGGACCGGGAGGGCCGGGATGAGCCGACGGGGCTTCCATCCCGGCCGCCGAATCTGAGGCCGGGCGGGGCCGTCCCCGGATCGGCCGCGTGGAGGAACGATGCGCAACAGACCCGCACATCCCTCCACGTCGGAAACTGCCAGGTCTTGCGCAGCTGAAATAGGTATACCGACAATGACGTCTCTAACGCTCCATAAGGAAGGAAACCCCGCTACCGTATGCACATGCGCGACAGGGAGGTTGTCGCGTCCATCGTGGCCGGCGACCCCGACGGGCTTGCCACGGCCTACGACTGGTACGCAGATTCCCTCTACAAATACTGCCGGACGATGCTGCGGGATCCGGCTGATGCGGCCGACGCCGTCCAGGACACGTTCGTGATCGCAGCCGGCCGGATCAGCGGACTCCGTGACCCGAGGCGGCTGCGCGCATGGCTTTACGTTGTCGCCCGGAACGAATGCCTGCGGATCATGCGAGCGAGGAAGGGCACGTCCGCGCTTGACGAGGCGCTTGACGTGACCAGTGAATCCGCCTGGGTCGGCCTGGAAGCCGGAAACGCTGATCTCCGCGCGCTGTTCGAGGCCGCCAAGGACGGCCTGAACCCCGGCGAGCGTGAGGTCATCGAACTCCAGCTTCGGGCAGGCCTTGAGCCCGCCGAGGTGGCGGACGTGCTCGGCGTGTCACGCAGCCACGGAAACGCGCTCATGTCGCACGCCCGGGAGCAGCTCGAGGCGTGTCTCGGCGTCCTGCTCGTAAGCCGGGCCGGCCGCGATCAGTGCGGCGAACTCGGCTCCATGCTGCGCGGCTGGGACGGGCGGCTGACCGTCGTGCTCCGCAAGCGCCTGCACCGGCACATCGAGCACTGCGGGACCTGCGCGGCCGCGCGCGAGCGCCTGCTAGGTCCGGCCATGCTGCTCGACCTGTCTCCGGGAGCGGCGCTGGCCGCCGGGGCGGCGATGTCCTTCCGGGTCGCGCCGGGCGCGCCCGAGGGCCTGCGCGGGCACACGCTCGCGCTCGCTACCGGGCGTGGCCCGGCCGCGGCCGCGCACAGCGCGGCCGTGCTCAGCCGGGCCGGGGGTTTCACCAAAGCGGGCTTCCCCAAGCCGGCCGAGGAGCCGGGTGGGGTGCTCGCCGGGCGGCACGCCGCGGGCGGGCTGAAGAGCCGGCTGTCCAGGACGGGGTTCCGCTCTCCGCTGGGCCAGGCATCGGTAGCGGCGGCGGCAGTGATCGCCGTGGGCGTCGCGGTGGCCGCCTTCGCGCTGGCGGGAAACGACCAGCACTTCACGCCCGCGGCCAACCCGGATGTGCCCGCGACCTCGGTCGTCGCATCGTCGTCTCAGGCCGCGACGCGGGCTTCGCTGCACCCGCAGACCGCCCAGCCGGCCAGGTCGAAGCCGGCCCCGGCCAGGACCAAGCCGGCGGCGAAAAAGACCACGCCGGCGCCGGCCAGGACGACCGCGCCGCCGCCTGCCACCACGAGCGCGCCGCCGTCACCGAGCGCGTCGTCCGCCAGTCCGACCCACTCGTCATCCCCGACCCCGAAGCCCACTCCGACGGGCACGCTGTCCGAATCCCCCGCGGGCGGGACGCAGTCGCAACCGCAACTGCTGCAGGTCCAGCCCGGCGGTTCCGGCAGCACCATCGACCTGTCCGTGTCCGGCGGCAAGGTCAGCTGGTCGGTCAGCGTCGGCAACGATCCGAACGGTGCTGTCAGCATCTCTCCGGCGTCGGGCACGCTGACCCCGGGCAGCCCGACCGCCACAGTGACCGTTACGGTCGGCCCCTTCCTGAACTGCGACGGCGGCTCGTTCCCCTGCCCGACCATCACCATCAGCCCGGGCGGGGCGGTGTACAGCATCTGGACCGGCGGGCACTCCCACCACGGCAATCTCGCTGAAGCTCCAGCAGCAGCGCTAGCAGCAGCCCCGATCACAACAGCAGCTGTGTACCTGACAGAAACGCGCAGAACGGTGGCAAATCCGACTCGATTGTAGGTAAGCACAACATCGCCGGACATGCCGGATCGTCCGTACATAAGGGGATTTGACCCGATCCTCTTCTATCCCATAACGATCCGTTTAGCAAAAGTTACCCACAATAGCCGTCCCGGATCGCAGCCAAGCCGCTACGTTAAGCGCATGCGCGACAGCGAGGTGGTCGCATCGATCGCTGCGGGCGACCCGCTCGGGCTGGCGGCGGCATATGACAGGTACTCCGGTCCCCTGTTCGGCTATTGCCAGACCTTGCTCGACGAGCCGGCCGACGCGGCCGATGCCGTGCAGGACACATTCGTCATCGCGGCGTCCAAGCTGACCACGCTGCGCGACCCCGAGCGCCTGCGCGCCTGGCTGTTCGCGGTCGCCCGCAATGAGTGCCTGCACCGGCTGAAGTCCCGGCAGGCGGCGGCGCCGCTCGCCGACGCCGAGGACCGCGCCGACGACAGCGCAGACGTCAGCGAGGGAGCCGAGCGGGCCGAGGTGCGCGCGCTAATCCGTGCGGCCGTGGGCGGCCTGAACGCCGGCGAGCGCGACGTCATCAACCAGCTCTGGCACGGCCTTGAGGTGCGCGAAGTCGCGGCGGTGCTCGGGGTCTCTCGCAATCACGCTTACTCGCTGTTCTCCCGGGCGCTCGACCAGCTCGAAACGTCGGTCGCCGTGCTCCTCGTGGGCCGGGCGGGCCGCAAGGACTGCGCCGCGCTCGATCAGCTGCTGATCGGCTGGGACGGGCGGCTGACCGCTCCGCTGCGCAAGCGGGTGGGGCGGCACATCGACCGGTGCCCGATCTGTTCCGACCGGCGAAAGAAGGCGCTGACCCCGGCGGTGCTCTTCGACCTGACGCCGGCCGCGATCCTCGCCTTCGCCCTGGCGCGGGCCCCCCTGGCCGGACTTCACCTGGCACTGCCCACCGGGCTGCGCGGCGAGGTGCTGCGACTGGCCACCGATCCCGGACAGCACGCCGCGGCGTTCCGGGCCGGGGTGACGCGGAGCACGGGACCGTTCCATGCCGATGGGTTTCCCAGAGCTGCGCATGTTGGCCACCTCGGTCTGGCGAAGGCGGCGCACCTGCCGTTCGCCGCGGCCAGCGGTACCGCGGCTACAGCCACGGCGACCGTCGCGGTGACCGCGACCGCCGTGGTGACCGCGATCATGCCGAGCGTGCACCCGGCGTTGCTGCCGGGCGGCGGGGCCGGACGCGGGACGACGGTGGTACAAGTTCCGTCGGCGCCCTCGATCGCGCCTAGGACGGAGCCCGCCGCTCGTCCGGCAACCAGGCAGACGCCGCAGGCGGTGCACACCCTGGTCACCGCCACGGCGAAGCACGGCGCCCACAAGGCGAAGCACGCCGGCCACCCGGATGCCTGGAGGCCCGCAGGCCACGGCGCCGGTCAGGGCAACTGGATTGGCCGGCATCGCAAGGGGAACGGCGACCATAACGGTTACCGCCACGACCATGAAGACGGCGTCGCGACCTTGCAACAGCGTGTCCCAGCGCAACTGCGCGGCCACAACCAGGGCCAAGGGAACGGCCACACCCGGGAGAGCGGATACTCCCCGGGAAACAGCAACGCCGAGGGGAACCGTGGCCAGGGAAACAAGCACGGCTACGGACACGGGAACGGCCACGGCTACGGCAAGGGGAACGGCCCGCGGCAAGGGGAACGGCCACGGCCAGGGCAATGGCCGTGGGCCGGGCAACGACAGATCTGACGTCAAGCTCCGCCGGCCGGCCTAGAACACGGCGACTAGGGCAATGACCAGGGCGGGCGCCACGATGAACACGGCAATGAGGTAGGCCGCGATAACCCACTTGCGGGCGACGGTGATCACGCGAAAACCGGTCACGGTAAACGAAACGTGAATAGCCCTTAACGCGTCAGGTGCGGCTAGTTCCGCGACGCTGCCCAGGCGGCGTGCGCGGTGGCGCGCTCGGCCTGTGCGCGCAGGTTGCGGGCGGCCTGCGCCGGGTCCTGCCCGTCATACACCGCCGAACCCGCGACGAACACGTCCGCCCCTGCCTCAGCGCACCGCTCGATCGTCTCCGCGGCGACGCCGCCGTCGACCTGGAGCCAGACGCCGCCGTCCTTGCCGCGCGCGCTGATCATGTCACGGGCGCGGCGCACCTTCGGCAGCACCAGGTCGAGGAAGCGCTGGCCGCCGAAGCCTGGCTCGACGGTCATCAGGAGGATCATGTCGACCTCGTCCAGCAGGTCTTCGTAGGGCTCGACCGGGGTGCCCGGGTTGATTCCGAGGCCGGCCCGCGCCCCGGCGGCGCGGATCGCTCGCAGCGTCCTGATCGGCGCCTTCGCCGCTTCGGCGTGGATGGTGACGCTGCGCGCTCCCGCCTCGGCGTATGCGGTGGCGTGCCGGTCGGGATCCTCGATCATCAGATGGCAGTCGATCGGCAGCGTCGCGACCTTGAGCAGGGACTCGACGACCGGCAGGCCAAGAGTGAGGTTCGGGACGAAATGATTGTCCATCACGTCGACGTGCAGCCAGTCGGCGGCCTCTTCGACCGCCCGTGCCTCGTCGGCGAGGTGCGCGAAGTCCGCGGACAGGATGCTGGGTGAGATCTGAACGGCCATGGCAGTCGCAAGTGTAGAGTGCGGACGCGCGGGCCGGCGGAGCGGCACCTGGATTGTCAGACCCGGTTGTTAGCTTCAGCGCTGAGTTCGGATCAGTGACTGCTGGAGGTTCACGGTGCAAGACGAGCTGCTTGACCGGGTGCGGAAGCTGCTTGCCAAGGCCGAGGACGAGGGGTGCTCACCAGCCGAGGCGGAGGCGCTGACCGCCAAGGCCGCCGAATTGATGGCTCGCTACGGCATCGACCGGGCACTGCTCGGCGCGCTGCGCCCGGAAACCGATCGGCCCGCGGACCGCGTCTTCTCGCTCGGCCCTCCCTGGGGGGACGTGAAACGGCACCTGCTCGCCGGGATCGCCACCGCGCTGCGCTGCCAGTGCGTGCTGACCAGGACCGAGTCGGGGACGCGGCTGCACGCGTTCGGGTACGCCTCCGACCTGGAGCGGGCGGAGATCCTGTTCACCTCCGTGCTGGTGCAGATGGCCCGGGCGCTCGCGGTGCAGCCGGTGCCGTCCTACGAGGGTCCGTCCTCAAGGGGTAGCGCACGGGCGTGGCGGCGGTCATGGATGCTCGGCTACTCGACCGCCGTCGTAGCCAGGGTCCGTGCGGCCGAGGAGGCGGCGGTGGCCTCGGCGCCCGCCGAGACGGCCACGGGCACGTCCGCGGCGCTTGTCCTCGCGGACCGTTCGCTGGTGGTACGACAGCAGGTCGCGGCGGCCTACCCGCGGCTGCGGAAGACGCGCGTGACCTACTCCGGAAGCGGCTACGGCGACGGGTACCGCGAGGGGCAGAAGGCGGACATCGGCGGGGCAAAGCTACGGTCGCGTCCGGCCGGTGCGCTACGCCGCTAAGCGGCGGGGCAAAGGCGGGAGAGCTGGCCGGCTGCTAGTAGGCGCGGCCGAAGATGACGCGCTTGCCGTAGGCCGACGGGCGGCCGCACCGGATGCAGGGACCTGACGCCGGCTCCCCCGTGAGCGGAATGCAGCGGGCCGTGGCCCCGGTAGCGGCCTTAATCTCGTCCTCGCACTCCTGAATGCCGCAGTGCAGGGCAACGGCCCACCCGGTGGCCACCGCCTCCGTGAACTCGCCCCACTCATCGGTCGTGACGGTACGGGAGTCCCTGAACGCGGTGGCCCGCTCGAGCAGGAAGTCCTGGAACGCCGCCAGCTCGCCCGCCAGCCGCGCGGGCGCATCGTCAAGCGCGATGGACTCCTTGGCTCCGCCGAGCCGCCGGGCCATCACCGCGGTGCCCGCGGACAGGTCGCGGGGGCCTAGCTCCAGCCGGATCGGCACGCCGCGCAGCTCCCACTCGTTGAACTTGAATCCTGGCGACAGCTGCGGCCGGTCATCGGTGTGCGCCCGGATGCCCGCGGCGGCCAGCCGCCCGGCCAGCGCGGCCGCGGCCGCGGTGACCTCCGCGGTCGCCGCACCGCGGGTGATCGGCACGACGACTACCTGGTACGGCGCGAGCCGAGGGGGCAGCACCAGGCCCTTGTCGTCGCCGTGCGTCATGATCACGCCGCCGATCAGCCGGGTGCTCATCCCCCAGGATGTGGTGTACGCGTGGCTGAGCTGGCCGTCCTCGCCGGTGTACTGGATGCCGAACGACCGGGCGAAGTTGGTACCCATGTAATGCGACGTGCCGGCCTGCAGCGCCCGGCCGTCGCGCATCATCGCCTCGATGGTGAACGTGCTGACCGCGCCGGCGAATCGCTCACCGGGTGTCTTCTCCCCCTCGATGACCGGCATGGCGGCCAGCTCACGGGCGGTGGGCGCGTAGATCTCCGTGAGCGCGAGCATCGTCTCCCGCATCGCGTCCGCCTCGCCGATGTGCGCGGTGTGGCCCTCCTGCCAGAGGAACTCGGTCGTGCGCAGCAGCAGCCGCGGCCGCAGCTCCCAGCGAACGGCGTTCGCCCACTGGTTGAGCAGCATGGGCAGGTCCCGGTGCGAGCTGATCCATTTGGCCATGTACTCGCCGATGACCGTCTCCGAGGTGGGCCGGATGATGAGCGGCTCCTCAAGCTGCTTGCCGCCGGCGTGGGTCACGACCGCGAGCTCCGGCGCGAACCCCTCGACGTGCTCGGCTTCACGTTCCAGGTAGCTCTGCGGGATGAGCAGCGGGAAGTACGCGTTCTGGTGCCCGGTCTCCTTGATCCGCCGGTCCAGATCGGACTGCAGCAGCTCCCAGAGCCGGTACCCGTACGGTCGGATGACCATCGTGCCCCTGACCGGGCCGCGGTCCACAAGCTCGGCCTTGACGACAAGTTCGTTGTACCAGGCGGAGAAGTCTTCGCTCTGCGGCGTCACTCCGCGTTCGTCTCGAGCCACCTTCCGAGGTTAGACCACTCACGCCAGAGGCATTTGCGGGTTCTGGGGCCAGGAGTAGCGTGCGGGGTATGGAGCATGCGCGACTGGGGCGGAGCGGGTTGCAGGTGTCACGGCTCTGCCTGGGAACGATGACGTTCGGCTTGCAGAGCGACGAGGCGACCGGGGTCGCCGTCATGGACAAGGCCGCCGAGGCGGGCGTGGACTTCTTCGATACCTCCGACGCGTATCCGCTCGGCGGGGACTTGTCCACCCGCGGGCGCACTGAGGAGATCATCGGGCGCTGGCTGCTCGGCAAGCGGGACCGGTTCATCGTCGCGACCAAGTGCTTCGTGCCGATGGGGCCTGCGCCGATGGACGGCGGGAACTCCCGCAAGCACATCATGTCCGCCGTGGAAGCGTCGCTGCGTCGACTGCAGACCGACTACATCGACCTGTACCAGCTGCACGGCTACGACCAGAACACGCCGATCGACGAGACGCTGTCCGCGCTTGACGACCTCGTCCGGGCCGGCAAGGTCAGGTACGTCGGCTGTTCCAACTTCATGACATATCAGCTCGTGCGGGCGATCGGGGTTTCGCAGACGCTGCGGCTCGCGCGCTTCGACTCGGTGCAGCCCCGGTACAACCTGCTGTTCAGGCAGATCGAGCGGGAGATGCTGCCGTTCTGCGCCGAAGACGGCGTTGGGGTGATCTCCTACAACCCCATCGCCGGCGGGCTGCTGTCCGGCAAGCACGACCGGACCGCGGCGCCGCCGGAGGGCAGCCGGTTCACCCTCGGCTACGCGGGACCGATGTACCAGGAACGCTACTGGCACGAGCGGATGTTCGACACCGTGGACGCGGTGCGCAAGCTGGCCGACGAGGCGGGGGTCAGCCTGGTGACGCTCTCGGTTGCCTGGGTGCTCGCGAACAAGGCGATCACCGCGCCCATCATCGGTGCCAGCCGCCCCGGGCAGCTGGACGCGTCGCTGGCCGGCGCGAGCTACCAGCTTGACCCCGACCTCAGGCAACGGCTCGATGACCTCACCCACGAGTACCGGATGGGCGACGCCGCCCGGTAGCCCTGCGAGCACCACTGCTGCCCCCGGGCGCTGGCCAGAATAAGTACCAGAGGCTCACGGCGTGCCCCGGCGCAGCAGCGCGATGAATATCGCGTCGGTGCCATGCCGGTGCGGCCACAGCTGCGCGAACAGCGGGTCAGCAGTGCGCACAGCCGGCACGTCATGGAGCACCGCGGGCGCGTCGAGCACCTGCACGTCGGCTATCGCGTCGTCAGCTGGCGCGCGGAGCACGGCATTGACCACGTCGCTGGTTTCCGCAGGGACCGGCGAGCAGGTCACGTAGGCGACCACCCCGCCCGGGCGGACCGCGCCAAGGGCGGAGCGGAGCAACCCGCGCTGGAGATCCGCGAGCGCCGGGATGTCGGCCGGTGACTTGCGCCATCTCGCCTCGGGGCGGCGGCGCAGCGCGCCAAGGCCGGAGCACGGCGCATCGACGAGGACCCGGTCGAATCGGCCATCCGGCCAGGACTTCCACGGCGGCACCCGGCCGTCGGCCACGAGCACCTGGTAATCCGGCGAATG
>Ga0123356_10004372_pt1 | contig 14612 bp, 10 predicted proteins | sample TergutEmb28metaG_2_FD_92546 | JGI IMG/M metagenome (GOLD analysis project Ga0123356, IMG submission 92546) | Embiratermes neotenicus P3 segment gut microbial communities from Petit-Saut dam, French Guiana - Emb289 P3 | ecosystem: Host-associated > Arthropoda: Insects > Digestive system > Gut ...
CGTTTTGTGTTTTTGCTTTGCGCATTCATATACAAATCTGTTTGCTTCCTCCGAAAAAAGAAAATAAGAGTATTTATCTCCGTAATTTTCATACATTTTATTTTCTTCTACCGTGTGTGTTTTTGAATCACCGGTAAAAAAATGCTCACATGCAAGTTTTATTTTTGATTTCTCATTTTCAATAAATACTATATCCGTATCTCTGCCGGTATTTTCCGCGAGCCACTTTGCTGCACTTTGCGGGTTTCCGACCGTTGCCGACAGCCCTATCCGCCGCGGATGTTTTTTAATTAAACGTGCCATCCTTTCGAGAATACAGCGAACCTGATTGCCCCGGTCGGTTCCGGTCATAAAATGGATTTCGTCAATAATCACAAATTGTAAGTCATTAAATAATGTATAAATGCTGCTGTTGTGATTGAGCATTAACCCTTCAAGCGATTCGGGTGTTATTTGCAGGATTCCTCTCGGGTTTTTCAGAGCTGCTTTTTTGTGCGAGGCGGAAACGTCACCGTGCCAGTGGAAAACAGGTGTGTTTGACTCTGCCAGTATCATGCCGATTCTGTGAAACTGGTCGTTTATAAGCGTTTTTAAAGGAGCAAGATAAATTGCTCCAAAGCTGTTTAACTCCATGGATTCCAAAACAGAAAGAACAGGAAAAAAGGCAGCCTCGGTTTTACCCGATGCTGTTTTAGAGCATATCAGTATATTATTTTGTGCGGTAAATACCGCTTTTGCCGCCTCAACCTGAACAGCGCGAAGCTCCTGCCACTTGTTAACGTAAATAAACTCCTGTATAAAAGGAGCGTAATGATTAAATATATCTGTGCTTGTATCTTTCACTTAATAATACCCACTACTATCAAACGTGCATCGTTAAAGTCATATGTACAGGTTACGAGGCTCACTATTCTGTCATCTGCGGTGACTTCAATGTCGCTGCTAAATACTGACTTGCTTTTTATTTGCTCAACATAGCGCAAAAAGGCATCGTCGCTTTCAAATTCCAAAGGCGGGTGGTCTCTCACAGAGTCGGCTACATGGGCTGCAAAGAGGATTAATGTAAATTCCTCTTCGGGAGTGTAAAGGTCCATCGTGGGGTTTGCATCGTAAAACTCCTGATCTCTGTAATGCTTTAAAACGCCGAACATATCTCCGGCTCTTGTATGATGCCCGTATATCAATATACTTTTGTCCGATAAATCGGGATTATTTCTGTAGTCCAAGAAGATCGAGCCGCTTCTGTGATTGCTTCCGTCAGGCAGCCGTGTGAGATAAAATTCGTTGTCGGAATGTTGCATGATTGGATAGTTTATCGGTGAATATTTAAGATTTATCCAGCCGACTATTCCCGGGAATATTTCTTTTAATGCGGTAAAATTTACGTAAGGTATCCGATTATCGGGAGTGTTTGGAGCGTTGGGGTCATCCGGGTTATCCGGGTTATCACCGGCAGAGGAGCCGGGATTTGTCACATCCTGTTCTTGCGGGCGTGTTTCCATTATTGCAAATAAATCATCATAAAAAGACCTGCTCTGCGAGTCGATGTAAAGTTCCCGCACGAGTAAGGTCGCAAATGTAACGACTGCAAGTAAACAAACGGCAAGTATGATTTTTAGAATAATTTTTTTCATATAAAATTATAAAAGTTCCCGTCTTATCATGTCAAGAGCGTTATTTGTCGCTCCTATCCTTATTCTTTCGCGGTCAAAGTATAATTTCGGTTCTCTGCAGATAGCTTTGTCTTTTGTTGCAAGGGCTATGAAAACAGTTCCCGGCTCTCTTTTTGAGCTGTCGCTTTCGGGTCCTGCTATTCCCGTTATTCCGATTCCTATTGCCGCTCCGAGTCTTTTTCGTACACCCTTTGCCATTGCAATTGCAACTTCTCTGCTGACTTCCTTATGCTCACGGATTAAGTCCCTCTCTATACCGAGCAGCTCTGTTTTTGACTGTTCACTATATGCGATTACTCCGCCGATGTAGACCTCCGACGCACCGGGAATATCTGTCAGGCGTTTTGACAATAACCCGCCTGTGCATGATTCCGCAATTGCGAGGGTCAGACCCTTTTCTTTTAATTGCATTATAACAGTATTTTCCAAACTTTCTGTATCGATTCCGTATATGAGATCTCCAAGAGTTTCCTGCACTTCTTCCAAAATCGGTGCCATCAGTTTTTCTGCCTGCTCTTTAGACTGTGCTTTTGCGGTAAGACGCAGCATTACTTCACCGTCTTTTGCATAGGGTGCAAGTGTCGGGTTTGTCAGATTTTCCATAAGCAAGCGCAACTTTTCTTCCACAGCGCTTTCACCGAGACCGAATATATGAATATTATGAGAATGTATTTGTGCTTCCGATAATTTTCTCAGGTATGGATCAACACATGTCTTTAACATTTCACGGCATTCTCTCGGTGGTCCCGGTAACATTATCACATGCTTTCCGTCGGCCTCAAAAGCACAGCCGGGTGCGGTTCCCACAACGTTTTCAAAAATCTCACAACCCTCGGGTAATTCCGCTTGTCGCAGGTTGTTTTCCGGCATTTTTGTGTTTGGCAGACGTTTTTCAAAAAAACTTCTTATTTTTTTCGCTACTTCTTCATTAAAAACAAGCTTTTTCCCGAACGCCTCCGCTAACGTCTGCTTGGTCACATCATCAAATGTAGGCCCGAGCCCTCCTGTTGTAATAATAATATCCGCTCTGCCTTTTGCTATTTCGACCGCCTGCTTCATCCGCTCCGGATTATCACCGACCACAGTGTGAAAATAGACATTTATACCAAACTCCGAAAGTAACTTCGAAACATCCTGAGCATCGGAATTAACAGTACCGCCAAGCAGCAACTCAGTCCCGACAGCGATAATTTCAGCAGTATAAGTCATAGTGTTCCTTTCATGGCTTCTTCGATAAGACCTTCAACATCCAATAATGTTTCCGCTGCGAGTACTTCATCTAACTTCGGTTTTGTTTTTGGTCTGCGTGGTGTAAATACTGTGCAACAGTCTTCGTATGGTAATATTGACGTCTCATATGTTCCGATTTTTCTTGCCAAATCAACTATTTCTTTTTTGTCCATTGCAATTAGCGGTCTGAATACCGGTTTATTAACACATTCATCGGTTACTGCAAGAGCTTCGGCTGTCTGGCTTGCTACCTGACCTAAGTTATCGCCTGTTATGATTGCCGTGCAGCCGTTTTTATTTGCGATGCGTTCTGCTGTTTGCAGCATAAAGCGTCGTGTCAATACTGTAAGTAAGCTTTCGGGGCATTTTTCCCTTATTTGCTCTTGTATTTTTGTTAGTGAAATAAGTTCGAGCTTTAAGCGTCCGCAGTATTCTTCTAAAAGTGAAGTAAGTGTCATGACTTTTTCTTTTGCGGCTTGTGAGGTATACGGATGCGAATAGAAGTGTACGGGTATAAGCTCTACACCTCTTTTTGCCATCATATATGAGGCGACGGGGCTGTCTATTCCGCCGGAGAGAAGTGTAACCATACGTCCGCCTGTACCTGTCGGCAAACCGCCTCCGCCTTGCAAAGCAGGTCCGTGTATGTACGCTGCAAGGTCACGTATTTCAACGTAAACTGTTAACTCGGGGTTGTTCATATCGGGTTTTAAATGCGGGAATAAGTCATGCAGAGCACCTCCGACATATTGTGAAAGTTCAATCGATCCCATAGGGAAACGTTTATCGGCTCGTTTTGATTCAACTTTAAATGTTTTTGCCGTTTTTAATTCTGCCGCAAGGTATTTTGATGCTGTTTCAATTATTGCGTCTTTATCTTTTCCACATGCAGCTGCTTTTGTAACCGTGTTTGCACCAAATACTTTTTTTACGGTTTCAAGTGCGGCATCCATATCGCAGTTTTCCTGAGGTTCGGCATAAATTGTCGATTGCAGTGCATAAACTTTAAATTTGGCAATCTTTCCGAGACGATACTTTACATTATTAATAAGTCTTTGCTCAAAGTCCCGTTTGTTTAACCCTTTTAGTACGATTTCGCCCTGTTTTAACAGTATAATGTCATTCATTGTCGATTCCTGTCTGTTAATAATTGTTTATTTTGTATTTTAATTAACCGCATGATGTCCGTTACTTCTTAACCGTAAACCCTCTGTATTGAATTGCTTCTGCAATATGAGCCGGTGCAATGCTTTCGGAGCCTTCCAAGTCTGCTACGGTTCTTGCTACCCTTATTATGCGGTCGTATGACCTTGCTGTCATGGAAAATGTATTAAACGCATTTCTCATCAATTTCTCGCACTCACTTGACAAACTGCACGATTCTTCGATTTGCTTCGCTCCTATGCCTGCATTGTAACGGATTTTTGTATTCTCATATCGTTTATTCTGCATTTCACGAGCCTTGTTAACGCGAGTCCGGATAGTTTCCGAGCTTTCTGCTTGCGGACGCTCACGCAGTTTATCATACTCTAAGGAACGGGTATTTACAAACATGTCTATTCTGTCAAGCAGCGGTCCGCTCAGCTTTTCCATATACCTTAAAATCGAACTTCCGGTGCATATACACCGGCCCGACGGATGCCCGTGCCAGCCGCATTTGCAAGGGTTCATCGCACAAACCAACATAAATCTGCAAGGATAGGTTACCGATTGCGCTGCTCTCGATATGGTCACTTGACCATCTTCCAACGGTTGCCGGAGGGCTTCAAGTACATCGCGGGGGAACTCGGGCATTTCATCCAAAAAGAGTATACCGTTATGTGCAAGTGATATTTCCCCCGGTTTCGGGTTTGATGTTCCGCCTGTCATTGCAACTGCCGATATTGTGTGGTGCGGTGAGCGAAAGGGTCTTGTTGAAATTATCGGATTTTCGCTGTCCGTAAAGCCTGCGACGGAATGTACTTCCGTTGTTTCAAGCATTTCTTCCCGGTTCATGTCCGGTAAAATTGATGGCAGACGTTTTGCAAGCATGCTTTTTCCTGCTCCCGGCGGTCCTGTCAGCAGAATGTTATGTCCGCCCGCAGCAGCAACTTCCAAGGCACGCTTAACGTCATCTTGCCCTTTAACTTCTGAAAAATCAAGCCGTGAATTTATATGTGAGGAAGGTTCGCGTACAGCAACCGGTTCAATCTCTTTTATACCTCTTAAATGTTCAATAAGTTCCATGACGTGAGTAACAGGGTATACGGAAACATTTGCTGCGTAAGCCGCTTCCTCTGCTATGTCGGCAGGTACATAAAGTTTTTTTACACCAATGCGACCGGCGCAAAGTGCCATCGGTAAGGCTCCGCTGACAGAGCGTAATTCGCCTGTTAATGAAAGCTCTCCGAGAAATGCAACATCATTCGGTAACGGTTTAATAGCACTTGAAGCAGTCAGAATGCCAAGCATGACAGGTAAATCATATACGGTGCCTGCTTTTCTTTTATCGGCAGGAGCAAGATTTACAGTAATTCTGCTTATCGGAAAAGACATTCCGCAGGTCTTCGTAGCAGCGCGTACGCGCTCACGCGCTTCTTTAACCGCTGCATCGGGCAATCCTACTATATCAAATGACGGCAATCCCGAAGAAAGGCAACACTCGACAGAAACCTCATAACCTCTGATACCGCCAAGTCCCAAAGATCTCACCGTAGTTACCATAATAATATACCTCACATTCTGTGTATTTTCAATAACTAAAGCACAAAGTTTGAGCCCTTTTAGTTTTAAGTATTTAAACACTAACATAAAGGGCTTCTACATTTCAATAATCATTTAATTGTGAAAATTGTGAAAAATAAAGAGACCGGCTTTTCAGCCGATCCCTTTTATTAAATTTATTTAATGATTATCTTCTTCTTATGCAACACCGTTTGCTTCTTGCTCGTCTTCTGCTTTTACTTTCTTTGATACGAATACATAGCTGAGAAGTCCTGCTGCGAAGAGTGCTGCTTGTGCAAGTGTCCAGGAGTCAACCATTCCCATTGTGAGGGACATGTTTTGTGTGAGAATGAAGAGGATTGTTCCGAGGATTGCAAGTACGGGGATTGCGAATGCAAGTATTTTTCTGTTGCGTCTTTTTTCGCCTTGCTCTTCTTCGTCATCTTCGTTTCTGTCCTTAACAATTGCGCGGATTCCCATCATTACTGCAAGTGCAATTCCTGCTGCTGCAAGGATTAAGTTCACAAGTGACCATGTGGGGCTGTTGTTTTCAAAGAATGCAAGCGGTACATCGTTGTCTTGGATTATGAAATCTGTTGTGCCGCCGTTGCTGTTATTGTCGCCTGCTCCACCGTCTCCCGGAAGTGTGCCGCCGAGTGGGGGATCTTCATCCGTAACTGTGAATGTGCCTGCATCGCCTTCTACTTCTTCTTCTTCTTCACCTGCCGGAGGTACTGCTGCTCCGCCTGCCGGAGGAGGTACTGCTGCGCCTGCCGGTGGTACATCGCCGCCTGCCGGTGGTACTACGCCGTCGTCTGTTGCTGTGTCGTCTTCATCATCGTCGTCACCGGGAAGTGTTCCGCCTGTTGTTGTGTCGTCGTCATCTTCCTCATCGTCGCCGCCGGGAAGTGTTCCGCCTGTGTTGTCGTCGTCTTCTTCATCATCGTCGCCACCCGGAAGTGTTCCGCCTGTGTTGTCATCGTCTTCTTCCTCATCGTCGCCACCGGGAAGTGTTCCGCCTGTGTTGTCATCGTCGTCGCATTCGCATACACATTCGCAAGGAAGGCATACGCATACTCCTATGATATCTGTGCAGTCACCGGGGCAATAATCGACTTCTGATACAGTTTTTTCACATTTAATATTTCTTGTGTGACCCGGGCATGATTTACCAATAATTATGCATCTATTATTGCTGCAGTCAACTCCGTCTTCCCAGTAGCAAAAACCGTCTTTTGGACCTTGAGGATGATTTCTGCATTGTCCGTGATGGTTCTTATCTTTGTCTCCGGGATCGTCTGTGTAGCCGCCGCATTTTTCCTGGTGCTTAGTGTTACATCTACCACGTATATCTACGCATCCATCGCATTCATATGGTTCTACTACACAGTTATTACATATGTACTCTTCGTCTCTGGTTTCGCAATCTTCGTCATCACACGCTCTCTCACCTATAACGGTACCTTCTGCACATGGAGCACATACGCAACATTCTTCGCAATCTAATTGATCGCCGGGGTCTGCAAATGCTACGAGCGGGATTGCTATACTGATTATCATTGCTACAACTACTGATACTGCTAAAAGTTTTTTAAGATTTTTCATGAGTCTGAACCTCCAAAATAATTTTTTTATTTTGCCTCTTTTTTTTATAAGGTTGGGGTTCCTTGTGCGTCTCTTTTATAAGACACTGTTCAGCCTCTTTTGTTCTCGGGTTGGGGTTCCCGTTTTTCAGCCTCTTTCTTTATAGGGTTGAGGTTCCCTGCAGATAATCATTAAATTTTAAAGGTGCAATTAATTTGTAATTTGCTTCAAATTAAGTTCGACCTTAAAGTAACCTATATAACAAATTATTGCAATAGATGTGGCACAAATGGGTGTTTTTTGGCACGAACGGGTAGATTTTGATGTTTTTTATGCTCTAATTGCCTTAAATCCGCATAAAAATAATAATATATTTATTCAATTTCCATATTTTAATTGTATAATAAACGTGATATATTATACGGGGATTTATATATAAACAGAAGTTGGAGGTGTGCCGTGAAAATAATTGTATGCGATGATACTGCAAGTGACAGACTTTCAATTTGTCAGCTTGTTGATAAATATTTAAAGGATATTAACTGTCAGGCTGATATTCTTGTTTTTGAAAACGGCGAAAGACTTCTAAGCAAGCTTGATACCATTAACTCCAACGAACCGCGCCTCGCTTTTTTGGATATATATATGCCGGAAGTCTCCGGCGTAGAAGTCGCACGTAAAATCCGCGAGACAGACAAGGATATGGTTATTATATTTACAACAACAAGCCCCGACCACGGTCTTGACGGCTTTTCCGTAAAAGCTCTTCAATATTTGTTAAAACCTGTAAAATATCCCGAATTAAAAGACGCTCTTGACGACTGCATGTCATTGTTTGCCGATTATTTACATTATATTGAAGTTATTGTTGACAGAGTTGCCGTAAGAATTCCGCTAAAAGACATTATTTATATAGAAATTCATGCTCATTACGGTTTAATTCATACACAAAAAGAAACAATAAAATGCCGCCTCACCCTCGATGAAATGGAGCAGCATCTCGCCGAAAAAGCATTTTTAAGGACACACCGCAGTTTTATCGTCAATATGCGATATGTAAGCAATATCGAAGACAATGATTTCATTATGTCTAACGGAGATCCTATCCCGATACGTAAAAATGACAAACAAAATATAAAGCAGACATACATGGATTATATCTTTGCTCAAACCAGGAGGATCAAATAGCAATGACAACTATTGGTTATGTCAGCACTTCGCTCAGCGCATTATGTATTTTATTGTCACTGGTAGTATTTTTTTGTGCTCTGACAGACTATGATAAACGTTCCAAGATAAACCGCATTTTCCGCATTGTGGTTTTATTTAATATCGGAATCACCGTATCCGATGTCGCTGCCTATCTGATTGAAGGACAAACCGGTCAATATGCATTTTACATAGTCAGAGCGGCAAATTTTTTACATTATGCTTTCGGCGCGTTACTTCTCGGAGCAATGTCATTTTATATTCTTACATATCTCGGAACAAAAATCAGAGTCCCGCGCTTATTAAAAGATATTATAGTGTCCATCAGTGCACTTGCGATACTTATGACAATAGCTTCACAATTTTCAGGTCTTTATTATTATATAGATGAAAATAATGTTTACCACAGAGGCAACGTTTTTTGGTTGTCTCAGATTCTCCCGATGGCAGGGATGTTATTTAATATGGGGGTTGTTCTGTTTTATCGCAAAAGTTTTGAAAAGAAATTTATGTTTTTCTTTCTTGCTTATATGATCTTACCGATGGCGGCATTAACTCTTGCATTGTTTATATATGGCATAACATTTATTAATATTGCCACATCACTTTCTGTTTTTGTTCTTTATATCGGTGTTCAGATAGACCATACGCATAATATAGTGGTAAAACTCAAACTGCTTGATAATCAGCTTGAACTGCAAGGTATGCATTACAAACTGCTTCAGTCACACATCGATGAAGTGCGAAAAGCCCGCCATGATCTTCGGCATCATTTATCTGCCATTCAGGCATTTATTGATACCGGTGAATCTGACAGGCTCGCCGAATATATTGATGAGTATAAAGCAACACTTCCCGATGATTCAGTTATTACATTTTGTGATAATTATGCGATTAACTCCGTCTTGCAATACTATATCGGAATGGCAAAAAATGAAGGTATTAAAGTAAATGTACATGTGGAGCTGCCTGAAAAGTTAAGTATAAGAGACTCGGATTTATGTATTATTTTCGGTAACTGCGTAGAAAATGCGCTTGAAGCCTGCAGGAGATTTGAGGGAGACAGATTCATTAATGTAAAATCAATGATTGTAGGCAATATGCTGACAATTGTCATTGACAACAGTTTTGATGGTGACCTGAAGAAAAAAGGCGACGGTTATATTTCGAGAAAAGACGGTTCACTCGGAATTGGAGTTTCATCGGTAAAAACCGTCATTAGAAAACACAACGGAGAAGCACGGTTTGAAGCGAAAAACAACGTATTCCATGCTTCTATGATGTTAAATATTAAACCTCTCTGAATCTGTATACGGTTTTATGGTTGTAAACCTCACCTTTGCGCAGAATCGGTGCGGGGAAGTTCGGTGTGTTAACGGCGTTCGGGAAATATTGTGTTTCTAAGCATAAGCCGGTGCGTTTACTGTAAACGGCTCCGTCTTTTCCTTTTTCTCCGGTTAAAAAGTTTCCGCTGTAAAATTGTATTCCGGGTTTTGTTGTAAAGCAGGTCAGACTCAGTCCGTCGCATTCAAGGACAGCCGCTGTCGCAAGATCACGATAAGCTTCGTTTGAGAGTACCCAGTTGTGATCATATCCGCCGCCGAGTTCCATTTGCCTGTCCGGTTTTTGGAGACCGGGTCCGATTTCGGTCAGTTCTCTTAAATCAAATGGTGTACCCGTAACATCCATAAATTCACCGGTTGGTATCAGTGTATCATCAACAGGTGTTATTTTGTGCGAGAAAATTTGAATTTTATGACCTTCAATACCACCGGATGCATGACCTTTTAAATTAAAGTAACAATGATTTGTTAAGTTTACCGGGGTATCTTCATCACAGGTTGCGGTATACTCTATTCCGAGTTCGCCGTTTTCCAGTGTATATTTGGTCTTTACCTCCATGTTGCCGGGATATCCCGCTGCTGTGCCTTCCTTGTCGATTAATGTAAGTATTAAAGCATTTTGTGCTTCTTCGGCAGACCATACCTGTTTGTCAAAACCGATAAAACCTCCGTGCAGGCTGTTTGGTCCGTCATTTACATCAAGCTGATATGTTTTTCCGTTCATTTCATATTGCGCATTTGCTACACGGTTTCCTATTCTGCCTATGACAGCACCCTGGAAGCTTTTGTTTGCTTCGTAATCCGCCATATTGTCAAAACCGAGTGCAATATCACGTGAGCCTCCTGCAACGGGAACGGTTATTGAGCGAATCGCTGCCCCGTATGTTATTATTTCGACACAAATGTCACCGTCTTTTAAAGTGTATAAATCAACCTGTTTACCGTCTTTTGTCTGCCCGAACGGGCTTTTTTCCATGATCATTGTTTTCCGCTCCTTTTTTTCAATACTAATATAACGCCTGTAATTACGACTCCAAGTATAACAGCTGCACTTATCATTATTAATATTACCGTCAACGTAATATTAGTTTTCGTCTCCGTTTCTGTTGTCGGTTCGGGGGTTGGCGAGGAAGGTGCCGGTGTGGTTTCAGGTGCCTGTGCCGGCTCCGGTGTCGGCTCCGGTGTCGGCTCTGCCGGGATGATAACCGCAGGATTTTCACCAAGATAGAATCCGTCTAAAAAGCCTTCGGGATCCATTACCGCAAAGAAGGAACGCTTTGCATTGCCGTTTACATCAAAAAGTAACGGACTGCCGCCGCTGCGCCAGCTTGTGGCATCATCAATTCCCCAAATGGTTATGCGCGCAATGTCATCCGAGTGTTTTTTGAATATTTTAAATAACTGTGCATAAAGATTTGCCTGCTTAATTTCCTCTTCTCTGGTTAACTCTTTATAATTGTTATATGAGCCTGCCGGTATGTCAAGTTCTGTTATGCTGATTTCCGCACCCGTACGTTTCCAGCGGATAATGGTTGATTCAACATCCTCCGGTTTGAGGTTGTCGGTCCAGTAATGAGCTTGCATTCCCAATCCTTCTATAAGAAGTCTGTCGGGGTCTTCGTTGCGCGGGTCTTCCGCCCATTTACCGTTAAGCTCTTCCGTCATCGCGGCTATTGCATTACGTTTAAATTCTTCGGTTTCGTTAAAATCATTGTAATATAGTATTGCATCCGGGTCGGCAAGGCGTGTGAAAACAAACGCATCATAGATGTAATCCGCTCCGCTTTCACCTTCGTCTGCATTTGCTCCGTTGGCATATGCTCCGAACCATGCAGAGCTGTCATTTGAGGTTCCGCCCTTGCGAAGCCCTGAGCGCCAGTTTGAAGCTCCGGAGCTGTCTACACTGTTTTGAAACGCTTCATTGACTACATCCCACGAGATTACACGTCCTTTAAAGTGCCCGGCTATCGTATTAATAAACTCTTCCATATTTTCTCTTGCCTGCTGACGTGTCAAAAATTCTCCGTTTTCATCTTTATTAAGCCATGCGCGTGACTGTGAATGCCATACCAATGTGTGCCCGTGTATCAGTATTCCGGCTTCTTCAAACGGGACAAGCATTGCATCAGCTCTGTCAAAGTTATATGTTCCCTTTTCACTTCCGGTGAGTGCCACGGGTTTCATATCGTTTCCCGCTGTCATTACATTAAAATGGTGTTTTATCAGTTCAAAACGGGGGCCCGCCAAATCAGAACGTGAAAATGCCGAGCCTATAAGGAATTGTCCGTTGTATATTTCCGCAAGTGACGGAAGATTGGTATCAGCGGCAAATGCGCCTCCCGCACCGGAATAAAATTCCAAATCATCAATGTAAAATTCTGCACCCGCAACATCATTTTCTACATAAATGGTAATGTAGTCTTCAACGGGAAAGGTATATGTGCCTGTCATTTGCACCCAACCGTCGGATACTCTGATGTTTTTCATTTGAATGTTGTCGTAAGATACCGTGTTGCCTTGTCCGATTTGTGTAGACATACGGAATTGTGAACTATCCGGTGTTTTTGCATGTACCATTACGGAAATTGTGTATGAGTTTCCGGGTATAATATAATCCGCTACATTAACTGACGGTCCGTGCCACGCTGATGTGCGCCCTGTTGTAAGAAGTGAATAGGTACCGCTGTGTGCAAGCTCGTCGGTTACGGTGAGAATACTTGTATCATTTTCATTGCGTGCTTCAAATCCCATGGTTGTTCCGTCTTCAAAGTCTACAAAGATTCCGTCAGCATCCGGAACCGCCATTGCAAAAGGCACTGCAGGCATAAATAATGCAACGGCAAGAGTAAGAATTATCATAAGTGCGGTAAGGCACAAAGTGTTTTTTTGTTTTTTCATATAAATGTATCCTTTTATTTCCTTTTATATCCTTAAATTTCTAAATAAGAATCTGCGTACAGTGTATTGTTTTTGATTATATCACATGAGCGCAATGTTTCCATCAGGCGTTGGTCGCCGGGGTTTACTATCGCTGATGTCAGACCGCAGTACATTGCCATTGCGAGCATTGCGCTGTCCATTATCGGCCGGACATGGTTTGGCATCATGTTTGATATATTTGATAAACCTCCGCTTGAATTTAAACCCATGTCGCTTAACATTTTTATAAAATCCAAAACCTCTGTCTGTTTGTCCTGCATACCTTTTACAACAAGGAAAAGCGGGTCAAACCAGATGTCTTCGGGTTCCATTCCATGTTCCATGCCCCGCTCAAGAAGCTCCTGGCAGTATCCCATACGCTCATCATTATCTGCCGGAATACCTGCGGCGGAGCATAATGCAATACAAATTGCACCGTTTGCGGCGGCAAGATCGATGTTTCCTATTCTGTCGCCGGCGTCGGCGGAGTTGACTATCGGTTTTCCTCTGGAGTTGTTATGCACGGCAATACCTGCTTCTATTGCTTTTGAGTTGACCGTATCGAGACAGAGCGGGATGTTATCACACTCGCTTTGTATCAGTTTTACTGCCCATTGCATCAGCTCTTCACCGTCTTTTTCGGCAGGTCCGATATTTACATCAAGATAGACTGCACCTTGTGCAATCTGGTCTTTGGCTCGTTTTAATATAGGCTCCGGGTCTCTGCTTGCCATAGCTTCTCTTATTGCCGGTGATATGCAATGAATCCGCTCGCCTATAACAATAAATTTACTCACATCCGGTCCCCCAATATACGTTTTTTTCATTTTACTATAAATAAATAATATTTTCCATAGTTTAATGTTGAGTTTTGCTTTGCAAAACAATTGTTCTCTTGTTATAATACCGTTATTGCTGCAAGAAAAGAGGGTTTATCTATGAAACTTAATAACAAACGGACGGTTTTAATCGGTTTTGCGTTTATGTCGATATGTGCTTTCTGGCAGGTGTATGACAATATCATTCCGCTTATTCTCGAAAACTCTTTCGGGCTTTCCTCCGCCGTAACAGGAGCGATAATGGGAATTGATAATGTTCTTGCATTATTTATGCTCCCTCTTTTCGGATGGCTTTCCGACAAAACAAACACAAAAATCGGTCGCAGAATGCCATATATTGTTTTTGGTACACTTGTTGCCTCAGTCGGTTTTGTAATGCTGCTCTTTGCCGAACAGGCGGACAGCCTTGTATGGTTTATGGTTATCCTTGCAGTAGTGCTCATAGCCATGTCAACCTACCGCAGTGCAGCCGTTGCATTAATGCCCGATGTTACGATCAAACCTCTTCGCAGCAAAGCTAACGCACTTATCAATCTGCTCGGCGCAATAGGCGGAGCATTGGTACTCGGTGCAACACCTCTGCTTGTGAGTGAAGGCAGCAGCAATTACTTCCCTCTTTTCTCTGCTCTGTCTGCATTTATGGTTATATGTGTGGCGATATTGTTTATAAAAATTCAGGAAAAAGTCTGTGTTCAGGAAATGCGTGAAGAGAGCGCAAAATACGGTATTGACGAAATCACGGATGATATTGATGCCGAAACCGGCGAAAAGGTCAAAATGTCACCCGAAGTCCGCAAAAGCTTCCTGCTCATTCTATTGAGCATATTTCTGTGGTTTATGGGTTATAACGCTGTAACAACAGGTTTTACCAGATATGCGGAAAACATTTGGGGGCAGGGTGTAGGTAATGCTTCATTAATTTTAATGGTTGCTCAGATTGCGGCAATTATTTCATATATCCCCGTTGGAATGATAGCTACAAAAATCGGCAGAAGAAAAACAATAATGATCGGTATTTCAATGCTGACGGTTGCATTTGCTGCATCAATGCTGTTTATTGATTTCTCATTCTTTATGTTTATATTCTTTGCGCTCGCCGGCATAGCATGGGC
>Ga0123356_10004373_pt1 | contig 14602 bp, 13 predicted proteins | sample TergutEmb28metaG_2_FD_92546 | JGI IMG/M metagenome (GOLD analysis project Ga0123356, IMG submission 92546) | Embiratermes neotenicus P3 segment gut microbial communities from Petit-Saut dam, French Guiana - Emb289 P3 | ecosystem: Host-associated > Arthropoda: Insects > Digestive system > Gut ...
AGGTCGCTTTAGGACTGTACGTAAACTTCGGCATCGAAACGGTGGACATGTCAAAGATCGGAAGCATATCGAGAACGGTCTCAAGAGCGACGGGATACCAGATACCGTACAATAAGCCGATAGTCGGGAGGAACGCATTCTCACATGAATCGGGAATTCATGTGCACGGTGTTCTGAACAATGCGGCAACATACGAGGCGTTCAGACCGGAATTGGTGGGGATGAACAGACACATCGTATTAGGAAAGCATTCAGGTACACACTCCGTAAAGGACAGGCTGAACGCGCTGAAAATTAAATTTCCCGAGGAAAGGATACCCGAGTTACTGGCAAAAATAAAGGAACTGGCGATGATCGGCAAGGAGATAGACGATGCTGAGTTAATTGCGGTGGTAGACCACATGATGTGGAAAGGCGGCAGTGAAACTGCCGTAGAACTCGCCGAATTCGCTGTATTCACAGGAAAAGGGGTAACTGCAACGGCAACTGTCACAGTAGATATCGAAGGAGAAAAGAGAACAAGATCGAGCACCGGAATAGGTCCTGTGGACGCATCGATAAATGCGATACGTGCCGCCGTTGATGAGAATATAACGCTGGAAGAGTACAGACTGAACGCGATAACCGGCGGAAGTGATTCGTTATGCGAAGTGACGGTGATAGTAAAGGGATCGGATGATGACAACCGATCATCAGTAGGAAAAGCGGTAGGTCTTGATATCGTGGGTGCAAGCGTGGAAGCGACCATGGAGGCTATAAACAGATACCACATAAGGGGGAAGAGAGGATGAGAATGGGCAAAACGATATCGGAGAAGATATTATCCGCAAGATCAGGAGTTGATGCGTACGCAGGTATGATAGTGGAAGCGGATATCGATTACGTGATGGTCAACGATGTCACCGGCCCGATAGCGTTCAGAGAATTCGATGAACTCAGCACATCCGCAAAAAAAGAAAAGATCGTGCTGATACCTGATCATTACGTTCCGAACAAGGATATCGCATCCGCGGAACAGGCAAAAGAAATGAGGAACTTTGCGGAACGCCATAACATTGAGAATTACTTCGAGGTCGGTAAAAGCGGCGTTTGCCATCAGATAATGGTGGATGAAGGATTTGCCGCCCCCGGAAGACTTATCGTAGGAGCGGATTCGCATACATGCACATACGGCGGACTGAATGCATTTTCCACAGGAATAGGATCAACGGAAGCGGCGGCGGTATTCGCCACCGGCCGTCTGTGGTTCAAGGTGCCGGAGACAATAAAAGTTGAACTCACCGGTTCGTTCAAAAAATACGTAAGCGGAAAGGATCTGATAATAAAGATCATCACTGACATCGGCGTCGACGGAGCGTCGTACAAAGCCTTTGAGTTCTCCGGCCCGGGTGTGAGGAACATTTCCGTATCAGACAGATTAACAATAGCGAACATGGCCATTGAGGCAGGCGGAAAAGCGGGGATATTCCCGTGTGACGAACTTACGGAAGAGTACATCAGGGACATTGTCAAAGGGGATTACGAACCGTTCTGCGCGGATAAAGATGCAAGATACGGTCAGACGCTCCGTTACGATCTGTCAAAATTAGAGTTGATGGTAGCATATCCTCATCTGCCGGAGAACGGGCGTTCAGTAAAGGATTCGAAAGTGAGGATCGATCAGGCATATCTCGGTTCGTGCACGAACGGACGGATAGAGGATATGAGGGTCGCCGCAAGTATAGTAAAAGGAAAAAAAGTGGCAAAAGGCGTAAGGTTCATCGTAGTTCCGGCATCTCCGAGGGTGTACAGACAGATGCTTGATGAAGGATTATTCCAAATATTCCTGGATGCGGGAGCATTCATATCCGGACCGACATGCGGCGCATGTCTCGGCGGATATATGGGGATACTCGCTGATAAAGAAAAGGCAATATCATCGACAAACCGCAACTTCATCGGAAGGATGGGGCACAAAGGTTCTGAAGTTTATCTGGCAGGCCCCGCGGTAGTGGCGGCAAGCGCCTTAACGGGGTACATCTCAGAACCGGACGAGGTGAGATGATGTCCGTAACAGGCAAAGTGTGGAAGTTCGGAGATCACGTTGACACCGATCAAATATTACCTGCAGAACGTTTAGTTTCAGAGAATCTGGCACATCTCAATGACTTCGTCTTCGAAAAGACAAGACCGGGACTTTCATCGGAAATAAAGAAGGGCGACATAATGGTCGCAGGCAGGAACTTCGGGTGCGGTTCCTCAAGGGAACATGCGCCTCGTGCGCTCATGCAATCAGGCATCGCATGCATTATCGCGGATTCATTTGCACGGATATTCTTCAGGAACTCGATAAACATCGGTCTGTTGCTGGTCGAATGCAATATCGATGTGAAGGAAGGAGACATCATTACGATCGATCCGGAGAAAGGAAAGGTCATCACGAACAAAAAAGAATACGAATTTCCGCAATATCCGGAATTCATCGCCTCGCTCATATCCAAAGGAGGATTGATGGCAAAGATAAGGGAGGAACTCAGGTGAAGCATCTTGCCGTTATACCCGGGGACGGGATAGGAAAGGAAGTTGTTGATATCGGTCTGGAGATCATTGACGCGATATCAGAGATATCGCAGTTCAACTACGATGCGGAACTTTTTGATATAGGGTCAGAAAGGTACCTCAGAACGGGCGAATTGCTGACGGAAGAGGACATAAGCGATCTGAAAAAGAAGGATGCGGTATATTTCGGTGCCATAGGCGACCCGAGAGTGAGACCCGGAGTTCTGGAGAAAGGAATATTGCTGAACATGCGCGCACGCTTCGACCAATACATAAATCTGAGACCGGTGACATCTTGGCATCCGTTCGTCCCGCTGAAAAAGCATTTTGATTTTGATATATGCTTCATAAGAGAGAACACCGAAGATTTCTACATGGGTGCAGGCGGTACTTTCAGGAACGGGAGCAGAACGCAGGTGAACGTGAAAAGAGAATTATACGAATTGGATATGAACATCGATACGAGATCGTCATCCGATGATGATTTCGCATTCGAGATAGGTATGCTTTCGGAGAAAGGCATTGAACGTTTTGCCGACTATTCGTTCATGACGGCAGAGAAACGCGGTGACCGTAAGTTAACTTTGGTGGACAAGGCGAATGTGTGTACATCGATCTACGGGATGCAAAGGGAAATATTCTCGTCAAAAGCGGAAAAGTATGATATCGAGCTGGAATTCATGTACGTCGACGCGATGGCAATGGCGATGATCGTACGTCCGGATACATTCGGGACGGTCGCCGTACCGAATCTCTTCGGCGATATCCTGACGGATCTGGGCGCTCAGCTGCAAGGCGGACTCGGGATGGGTGCATCCGGAAATATAAACCCCAAAGGGGTGAGCATGTTCGAACCGATACACGGTTCTGCGCCGGACATTGCCGGACAAGGCAAAGCGAATCCGATAGCCGCAGTACTTGCGGCGAAGATGATGCTTGACCATTTAGGGCACGAGGACATGGGAACGCTTGTGCAGAATGCGGTACGCAGATGTCTGGATAACGGAATGTATACGAAAGATCTCGGCGGAAAACTCAATACGAAGGAAATGGGCGCAGAAATAAAGAAAGAGGTGCTGAAAGGATGATGCGCCTTGAACTGAAAGTAATATATCACGACGGCGAAACAGCTGCCGCGGTATTCGGCGCGCTTGAACCGGATAACGAAGGTTATATAAATTCGGAAAAGAACGGTAATGAATTATCTTTCGTCATAAACGCGGACAACGCCGGAACGTTAAGGAACGCGGCCGACGATCTTCTCGCATGTATCAAGATAGCGGAAGAGGCATCAGGACTTTCCGACGCCGTCCCTGACCTTGACGGCGACGCCTTTCCTGAATGAGAGCATCTCGTCGCGTATCAGCATTGCACGCCCCACGGCCAGTAATTTTCCGTTACCGTCGACGACGAGAACTTCATCCATTGTCCTTATCTCAGGATCGCATTCCTTTACGAACGCACAGAACACGTTCCTTCCTTCGGAAACGAACGGAACAGCATCGTCGGAAACGACAACACGCATATGCGGCCCCGGAACTTTCTCAACAATGCGCAAAGCGCCTTCCGGTCTCAATGTGAAAAGACCGTCGCCCGCACGCATTGACAACACGTGCTCATCATCCGAAATGACGTTACGTATCTTACCGGTGTTCTTGCTCGTTACTATTTTTACATTACCGCAGATGAGCGCATCCGCCGCCTCTTTGCCGAACTGATATCTGGCGACCGCTTTTGCCTTCTCCGGAAGATGGTCGTATCCGCCGTTGCCGTGCGGAACATCATCCATATCGGCAACCTCTGAGAATCCGCTCCGTGAAACAAATTCCATCACGGAATTCTCGGAATATTCTTCCGTTTCCTTGTCAGCGACGGAAGGGAACAGTGATTGCGCTATCGGATATATCTCGTCGAGTTCAGCCGGAACGGGTCCGAACGGGCTCAGGACAATGGGCACATAGCCCGATGACCTCACACGCGCGAAATCCTCGCAGTAAGAACGCCCGTACGGTTTTCCTTCACGATCTTCGAACAGCGCCGCCTTGTCTGTGACCGGAACGTATCGTTCCTCGATCCTTTTCTCGTATCGGCGGAACGCCGGTCTGTTCCTTGTCTCAGGTCCGGTATAGAACATCGCCCCATCTCTGCTGATAGGTTCATATGTTTCCAAAAAGTCCCTGTATACGTTCAGTCTCCTGAGTGCATCCAGTAAAGCGGGATGGGATCTGCATCTTTGTTCAACAAGTTCCCAAAGCCTTCCTTCGAGTATGTACCTCTTCACGAGCGCAAGTTCTTTTGTTATCTCATAGAGATTATGCCTCGCCACCGTTCTTATCCTTTCCTTCTCCGGCAACGCTCGCAGCGTCTCAAGCGTATGGTCCTTGCACGCGGGACATTTGCAGTCGAGAGAAAGCATATCCTCGATCCGGTAAGTACCGTCGATGAACATCATCCTGTCATCCCTTGCAAATTTTGCATATGAGGCGGAATCGAACATATCGCACCCCAGGAGAACGGCCAATGACAATATCATCGGATGACCGGCACCGAACAGATGAACGGGACGGTCAGGCGACAATCCCATCTTTGAATTTATTATGACATCCACCAACTCACTGTAACGGTATTGCTCCATCAGCGGAACGACGCCGCCTATCGGATGAACGTCCACATCCATTTCCTTCATTCTTTCGGAACACATCCTCCTGAGATCAGGATACACCGAACCCTGAACGACGCCGGCGATCATCATGTCGCCTTTCATAGATACCGCATCACGCGTCCTCTTCAAAGTGACGTCAATGGACGCGGATGTCTCTTCCTCTGACCAGAACGGTTCCGTGAATATGTCCAATACAGTTCCGATATCGCTGCCTATGTTCTTCTGGAACTCGATTATCTCTTCGTTCGATACCTCAACTTCACCGTACATGTGCGACTGGAACGTACCTGAATCGGTCATCACAATTCCCGGGAAACCTAAGAGAGAATGCAATCCTTCGTTCAGCGCCCTCTCTCTGATATCGTCGCTGTTCTTTATTATGTACGAATTTGTTATCAACGCTTTGAAACCGAACTCCTCGTAAAGTTCCGCCGGCGTTATCGTCAATATCTTAGGATTCACGACGGGAAGGAGAGCCGGCGTCTCCAATATCCCGCTTCGGGTCTCAAATCTTCCGATCCTCGCCAAACCGTCCCTTCTTACGATCTCGAACATTGTACGGTGATGCGTATGCCAGTTTAAAGGATTCCCTATCGTCCTCCGTTCTTTGCCTCATCTACCGCGTGATCAATGCGCTCGCGCGCCCATTTCCCCCCGATATGGGCGCCGCATATAGGATAATATTATAATAAGGAAAACCAATGACACCCCCATATTCCATTTCGGATCGGAGATGGGCTCACACAACGATCAAGGGATCGGACGAGGAATTCGAATGACAAAGAGCAAAGAAAAATTGAAAGGAAGGCCGTATGCGGCACTTGCCGTGATCACAGCCGCCATTATGTTCGCGGGCGCCTTCGCTTTCGTTGCGGCGCAATCCGGCGAAGATCAGAACGATGTCCCGTTGGGTGCCGATGCCGGCAGGCTATTGTATAATCATGAAATGGTCGTCGTCGGCGGCGTACTTACAGGGATCACCGGCGGAACAGTACTGAACGGCGCCATGATCGTTCCGCTCACTTTCATTCCTGACATCTCTAAACCGCTCGAGACCGTTCCCATAACGGAAATAGGCGACGAAGCGTTCAAAGGTCAGGACAAGATGACAAAGATAGTGCTGCAGTCAAATATCGAGAGGATAGGAGAAAGAGCATTCTCCGGATGCACAATGCTGAATGAAGCAGTGATAGGAGCAGGCGTCGGGTTCGTCGGAGATGATGCATTCATCGGCTGCGGTGCGCTGGATATAGTGTGCTTAGAAAAGAGGAGTTCAGAACCGGGATCATTCAAATCATCGGAACTGAAATTCGGAAAGGATGTGTTCCAAAAACCCGTCTCGATAACTTATGATTACAAAGATTCGAGCGTCTTCAACGGATGGTTCTACACGGACTTGGTGGGGGCTTCAAAGCCTCTCCCCGGATCATCTATTCCGGGCGGTGCATTCGACCTGAACGGTAAAACGATATACGCTTTGTGGATGGATGCGTACAATGTCGCGTTCTACAGCGGTCTCGAAGATGATGAAGTACCGGTCACCGGCAGCGAACCCGTCGTCAAGGGAAGGACATTCAACCCGTTCATGCTGTTCATGGAATATGAAGGCAATTTCGTGCTTGATGGCTATACACTGGTAGGCTGGCGTGTCATCGGCGGCAGCGATACGATATACGGCAACTCGAACATATTCACAATGCCAACGGATGACGTTGATTTCGTTGCGGTGTGGGAACCGATACCCGAACCTGCGGACAACACGTACACAACATCCGCATTGGCGATAGGTGTCCTGGCAGTGGGGATACTGTTCGCGCTGGCGATAACCGGAAGAAAGTAAACCTTTTCAAAAACCCAATTTTTCGGCGTTAAATGAGAAAGTAATTTATTTACGTCAAGTATCGCTCTCATATGATGGAAGAATACAAGATGGTCATAGTGGTCCGTGCGGATCTGAAGATGTCTAAGGGAAAGACGGCAGCACAGGCGTCGCATGCCGCGGTCAATTGTGCATTGGCATCAAGGAAGAATAATCCGGAAGCATTGGAAAGGTGGATGTTCAACGCGTATCCGAAGATTGTTCTTAAAGTGCAGAGTGAGATGGAACTGTTCGAGATAAAGATGTTCGCCGACGCCGCCGGTCTCGTAAATTCGATAATAGCCGACGCCGGCCGCACTGAGATCGCTCCGGGGACGATAACATGCTTAGGGATAGGTCCGGATGCGGCATCCGCAATAGATAAGGTCACAGGAGACCTTTCGATGCTTTGACCGCATCAGAAACGATCTTTTTCATATTTTCAGCCGCTTTTTTCACATCTTTTTGTGACACCACCGCAGATATCACGGCAACGCCGTCAGCACCGGACATGATGATATCGGAAGCGTTGTCCGCGGTTATGCCGCCGATGGCAACGATGGGAACATTCAACGCGACCCGTATTCTTTTCAATTCCTCTGTGCCGATGGCCGCGCCCGCATCATATTTTGATGAAGTGGAGAATATCGGCCCCAGACCAACGTAATCGGCACCGCCTTTTTCGGCAGTTAACGATTCTTCCAGTGAACCGGCGGAAATGCCGATGAGCATGTTGCCTTTAATTCTCATCGCTTCCGCCAATCCCATGTCGCTCTGTCCCAAATGAACGCCGTCCGCTTCGGCGGCCAGCGCAACATCGATATGGTCATTCACAAAAAAGAGGACATCATAAAGAGAAGTTATCCTTCTCATATCTTTTGCAACGGCGATCATTTCCTCTCTGCACATGCTCTTGTCCCTTAGTTGTATGACATCCGCGCCGCCTTCGCATGCAAGTCTTGTCTGCTCCTGATGCGACATGCCGGAAAGGCCCTCATCGGTTATTACGTAAAGTCCGTACATCTCAAAGCAACCTTATGTTCGCCAGAGGTATCGTTTCGTTGGGAGTGAGATGTGCCAATTCATCCTTCAGATTCATTATGAATGATCCTGGTCCTTTAGATCTCTTTGCGGCCTTGCTTCCGGCAATATTGAAAACTGCAAGCGCAGCGGCTGATGCCAGAAGCATATCATCGGTACAGGATGCGTAACATCCGATCACGGATGCGGTCATGCATCCTGTTCCTGATACGGTGGTCATCATCTCGTGTCCGTTGTTCACGACCGCCGTTCTATTACCGTCGGTTATGATGTCAACGGCACCGGTCATGACAACGGTCGCGCCGGTCCTTTTTGAAAGCGAGATACATGCTTCCTTCGGATCTCCAGTCATGCCTTCGGAATCCACACCGCGCACCTTTCCTCCGGCACCTGCGAGCGCACCTATCTCTCCGGCGTTGCCTTTGATCACTGATATTTTGATCTCCTTCAGAAGTTTCCATACCATGTCCGTTCTGTATCTCGTCGCACCTGCACCCACCGGATCCAAGATAACAGGAATACCTTTTTTGTTCGCAGTTCTTCCGGCAATGATCATCGCCTCTATTATCGCGTTGGTAAGCGTTCCGATGTTCAGCACGAGAGCGGACGCAAGTCCTGTCATTTCTTCAACATCTTCCGGCGAATCCGTCATTACCGGAGAGCCTCCGGCACACAATGTGATGTTAGCACAATCATTCACGGTAACGTTATTCGTTATCTGATGCACCAACGGTCTTTTCTCACGCACAAGCGTCATTAGTCTGGCTGTCTCGTCCTTCATCCTTACGATGAAGAATGAAATGATATGAATATCTTGCGTTAACAGTGGTTACAGAAAGACGCACGAATATAACGCCGTTATGTTCAGAGGTCTACTCTCTTAGCAAGCATCGACGGCATGTACAGTCTGCGGAACGGTTTGTTCCCGATCTCTTTGCGAACACACATACCCAGTTCGTCAATTGTCATCACTTTGTCTACGTTCTCAGATCTTACGTAAACACTGAGTTCACCGCTTTCCGCTTCCTTATCCCCTATGACGGCGGCATACGAACACCAATCCTGTTTCGACCGTCTTACCTTTTTGCCGACCGTTGCATCGGTATCGTCAACGGAAACACGAATTCCCTTGGATTCAAGTTCCTTTGCCATCTCCGCAGCCTTTTTCAAGTGAACACCTGAAACGGGCATCAGACGTACCTGTTCCGGATTTATCCATACCGGAAGATACCCGGGGACGCCCTTCTTCTCAATGCCTACAGCAGTGTCAAGCAGTGTGTACAGGTATCGCTCTATCGTTCCGATAACGGCGGTATGAAGTATCACGGGGTACTTTTTCTCTGCGTTCTCATCCGCATAAGTGATGCCGAACCGTTTGGCGTTGCCTATGTCTATCTGAACGGTGCCTATCTCCCGAGCCCTGTTCATCTGATCCATTATATGATATTCTATATTTACCGTCCAGTAGTAATTGATACCTTCCGGATAGAAATGTATCAATGCAGGGCGGTCATGCTTTTTACAAAGTTCCAATATCAGGTGCTTATTCTCATCATACGCTTTTTTCGATGAGAAATTGACAAGCATATCATACTCGCGGCCTAACGCCTCGACCTCATCGAATATGCGTGCATCGAGTACTTTGAAATTATCTCTTGCCTCATCCTCATCCTTACAAACGACATGAAGATCAGGCATGTTCAGCCTTCTCGTTCTGAAACAGAGCATGGTCTCGCCAGATTGTTCCAGGCGATATGAGTCCGCGACCTCGAACGCACCGAACGGTAATTGACGGTAACTGATATTCCAGTTGCGCATCATCGCAAATTGCTGGTGACATGCTGCATATCTCAAAATGAACGATCTTTTGCCGGTGTCTATGGAATATAAACGATCGCCGAACAGATCGGCGTGTTCTCTTACGGCAGGCTCGTCCAAAGAGAACATGTTCGTTCCTTTTACCATGTAAACCGGTACATCAACATCATTGACGATCTGCGTGGAATAATCGGAAACCAGATCGAACATCAGTGCACCGTGCGGTGTCATGCACATATGACCAACATCGCTCATGGATTCCCACTGGATGCCGAACTTTTTACACAACCGCAAATATTCAGGCTCGCCCTTAAGAGGTTCGTTATCCTTTCCAAGTGCCTCTTTGGCTATCATTTCCATCATGCACGGACTGCCTTTCTTGAAATCATTGATCTGTATCTCCTTTCCGTCCTGCGCAAGTATGAAGAAGGTCTCTTCGCCTTTGGACGCCTGTTTCGCTTCCGCACCTTTGAAATCTCTCGACAATTCGGATAACGGATGTCCTTTGCATTTGATGTTAAAGGATTTGTACCATCCGAACGGTGCTCTCGATACTTCCGTGCCGTTCTTTTTGATCATATCTTCCATGAGCTTCAGTATCTCAAGGCATTTCTTGGGTGATGCAAGACTGCTACTCAGGTGTGCGTACGGATATATCATCACACGTTCCGCACCGACGCTCTTCACCGTTGCCGCAATATCAGCGACCGCTTCCGCAGATATTTGTGTTATTTTGTCTTCATCATCCTTTTCAACGGTAACAAAGACAACAAGCACCTCATCCATCTTTCCGGCGTGCATATTATCTTGTATATCTTCCGCAACAGGTGTTCTCTTCTTTGATTCGAACTCCATAGAATCCGCGTGTATGTATAATGTCCTCATGAGACCATATCCGTTTGTCCGTGCAGTCTGCAGAACAGACCGCTTTTCCTGTACATCATTTCTTGGTTAATAAAACGAGCGCATGCACAATAAAGGTTTTATAAGAAACAGACATTGCGACAGACAAGGTGGACATGTCCGAGGATAATGATGCTCCCAGAAAGAAGGGAAGGGACCCGATCCTGATGATCGGGACGATAATTCTTGCATTGGCGTTCGTAGTGGTCATCAGCGGATATGCTTACGGTCAGTTCGTTCCGGCGCAGGAAGACCCTGCGAAATTCGGCGACAAGGTAAAAGTGGACTACGTCGGCAGTTTCTACGGTTTTGCGATCGACAAGGACGGAAATGACAACGGTAATGCATCAGTATTCGATACATCATCGTGGTCAGTAGCGAAACATTACGAGGAAGACGATTCTCCGTACGGTTTCAGCTGGAGTTTCACCCAGCGCGCCGAAGATAAGTACACGCCGTTCAACGTTACCATCGGAAGCGGCGGGGCACTCAAAGATTTCGAAAATGCGATCATAGGTATGAGACCCGGTGAGACGAAATGGATAGAGATCAATGCGAAGGACGGATACGGAGTGGTTCCGACGGCCAACTATAAAACGTGGGAAAGCGCAGATCCGAGATTCGTGATAGATCTGACGGAGAAGATGACGCAGAACGAATTCAAGGACACGTTCAGCATAGATACGATCTCACCCGCCGGTTACATCAATCTGTCGCATCCGTACGGCTGGAAATGCAACGCAACGGTCGCCAACGATGGGTTCGTTTACGTTACTCACCTGGTAGACTTTGACAAGGATGCGGATGATCCGTACGAAGCGGTAGCGGGCGGCATGAAGATAGCAGTGTCAAAGGATGGCGCATCAAAGTTCGCCGTTTCATTCAAGTTCGATAAGAAGGCGGATCCGAGCGGAGGGATCCAACTCATACAGTTCAAGTTCGGCGGTACAACGTACTACATCACGCAGTTGAACAATGACGGTTCCTTCAAAACAAAGGACACCGACGAGATAATCGGTATGAAACTGTACTTCAAGATAACATTGCTCGGTTATCAGTGAACGCCTTAGAACAGCGAGTTCTATGCTCGCGGTCAGATTATCAGTTCTATCTTTTCCCTGAGATCATCGAGATCCTTGCCGAGCATCCTGATCATCGGCCCTCTTTTGTTCGTCCCCGCGTCGAAAATAACATCGGGCATCATACCGAGATCCTCAATTGCGAACGCCGTCAGTTCGCCGAGTCTCGCGTCAGGATAACTGTTACGGTCAACATCCGTGATGATCATGCCCACTTCCTCCATGACGTTAAGGAGATCCTCATCATACTGAATGTTCATCGCCGCCCTCATTTCCTTGTCTGTGCGCATGGCCGCCAATATCATATATGATATATGCTCCGCAGCGCCGAATCTTACCGCTCCCGATCTTATCGGCCGGCCGTTCACCAATAATATCTTTCCGCTTACAGCGGCTATATCGTAAGCATCTCTTGCGTCGGATGTTGCATATGCGATATTCATTCCCACGGAAGGTATCCAAGATCCCGGGATGATCTTCAGGAGGCCGTCTATCTTATCCTCCATTTCCTTCGTCATATCGTCGCTTCCGTATGCCTGTTTGATATTGACGGCGGAATTGGCCAGTTTATCTCCTTTGCCGACGGAATACATCGATGCGATCGAACGCTGTATCATATCCCTTGCGTTGACGATGGAGTTCACCATGTCAATGCCTTTTGCCAGATTTGCGGTTATGTACGCGGATAACGTACAGCCGCTCCCGTGTCCCGCTCTCTCCAGACGAGGATATTCGAACCTTTTGAATTCCGCCCCGTGGTACAAGATATCAACAACATTCGTTGAATTTATGTGTCCGCCTTTCAGATAAACGGAATTTCCGCTCTTTCCCATGAGCTCGCATGCGCGCATCGCATCATCCTCGCTCTCTATCGCGATCCCGGAAATGGATTCCGCTTCGAACTTATTGGGCGTTATGAGATCGCATATCGGTAAAAGGTCATTCTTTATCGATCTTGAAAGATCGTCGGAAGCCAAACTGTCGCCTACGCTTGCTATCATAACAGGATCGGAAACTATCGGAACGGTAAGATCATACAAACGGTCGACGACAACTTTCACAATATCGGAACTGTAAAGCATCCCGGTCTTTACGGAACGCACATCCGAATCGCTGAGAACGGAATCGAATTGATCGTTTATCATATTACAGGGAACAGGCATTATCGATGTTACGGACATAGTGTTCTGAGCGGTTATCGCTGTGATGACCGTTTGAGGATGAACACCCAATGAGGCCATTGCCTTGATGTCCGCCTGTATGCCGGCACCGCCAATGGGATCGGAACCTGCGACGGATAGAGCGCACTTCATATATGATGTAACGAAGAACAGATAGATAGTATCATCGTTAGGCGTGCGCGAGCATGCACACAGATATATATCACGGGCACTTTCAAGTGGATGATGAAGGCCAGCAGCGTTCACTTTATCCTGGGCGGAAAAACGCCGTACAAGGACCTAGCGCCGGCATTCCCCGATATACTGAAAATGTTCCTGATGGAGACGGATCAGATGCCGGAGGATGAAGAAATTCTAATGATGTTCATAGAACTTAACATGGCAGATCTGGAACGCAACATGAAGCCGGAAGGTTACAACCGGAAGGGACGCATGAGAATGGTGTTCCCCATGGACAGGAAAGAATTTTACATAAAGGCCGTAGGCAAGGGCGTTGACGTTGCCCGCGTGGGAGAAAGGATAAGCGAGATGCTGTCCGCTTCCGGCGTTCAGTATAAGACGGTGAACAACGACCTTCCCGAGTTCTGATACATATCAGCAAATGCAGGATATGCTCATTCAGCATGCCGTAACGCCGTTACAGACAGTTGGTCGATAGAAAATTTCATAACGGATAAAAAAATACGGACATCCAAGAGCCATAATTATCTGTGACTTTTCGGAAAAACAAGGAGATAGGACATGAAAGAGCGAAAAATAATAATCATAGGCGCAGCTGGGCGGGATTTCCATAATTTTAACACATTCTACCGCGACAATCCGCAGTATAAAGTGGTGGCATTCACCGCTGCGCAGATACCCGATATCGCAGGCCGCAAGTACCCAGCCTCGCTGGCAGGTTCGTTGTATCCGAACGGCATTCCGATATACGCGCAGGATGAACTGGAATCGCTGATCAAGAAATTCGACGCCGACGAGTGCGTGTTCTCGTACAGCGATGTTCCGTATGCAACGGTGATGAGAATAGGCGCGAGGGTCAACGCCGCAGGTGCGGATTTCGCGATGCTCGGTCACAAGTACACGATGATAAAAAGCACGAAACCCGTCATCGCGGTGGGTGCGATAAGAACAGGATGCGGCAAGAGCCAGACATCACGCCGGATCATCGAGATACTGATGAAGAAAGGTCTGAAGGTCATAGCGATAAGACATCCGATGCCTTACGGCGATCTCGTTGCGCAGAAAGTTCAGAGATTCGCGACCATCGAAGATCTTGCGAAACATAAGTGCACCATTGAAGAAATGGAAGAATACGAGCCGCATGTCGTACGCGGGAACGTGATATATGCGGGAGTCGATTACGAAGCGATAATAAGAGCGGCCGAAAAGGATCCGGACGGATGTGACGTCATCCTCTGGGACGGCGGTAACAATGACTTCCCCTTCTATCAGCCCGACCTCATGGTGACGGTTGTTGACCCCCACCGCCCGGGCCACGAGCTTGCCTACTACCCCGGCGAGG
>Ga0123356_10004374_pt1 | contig 14602 bp, 13 predicted proteins | sample TergutEmb28metaG_2_FD_92546 | JGI IMG/M metagenome (GOLD analysis project Ga0123356, IMG submission 92546) | Embiratermes neotenicus P3 segment gut microbial communities from Petit-Saut dam, French Guiana - Emb289 P3 | ecosystem: Host-associated > Arthropoda: Insects > Digestive system > Gut ...
TCGTTAAATTCAGCTTCCGTTTCACCCGGATATCCTACAATAACATCGCTCGTTATAACAATATCAGGCATCAATTTACGTGCTTTCGTGATTTTTTCCAAATATGAATCATGTGTATAGCCGCGATTCATCAGTTTTAATATACGATCATTGCCCGCTTGGAACGGCAGATGGATATGCTTCGCTGCTTTTTCACATTCTGCCATTGCATGAAACAAGTCGATCGATGCGTCTTTGGGATGACTGGTCATAAAACGAATAAGAAAATCACCGCTTATATCATTTATCGAACGTATCAATGATGCAAAATCAGTTTCATTATCCGCATATGAATTAACATTTTGCCCAAGCAATGTTATGTCTTTGTATCCCGATGCCGCAAGCATTCCGGCTTCTTCTAAAATCGCTTCTTTTTTGCGACTCCGCTCTCTGCCGCGTACATACGGTACTATACAATATGAACAAAAATTATTACATCCGTACATTACGGAAAGCCATGCTTTAATGCCGTTGTCACGGTGAGTCGGCATTCCTTCAATAAGCACGGTTTCATCACATATCGTTTCAAAAACACGCTTTTTTTCTGTTAACGCTCTGTATAACAACTCCGGGAATTTCCATAAATTATTCGGCGGAAAAACAAGCTTTACATGTCGGTATGAATTACGTATTTTTTCTACTGTTTCCGGTACACCTGCGAGACATCCGCAAAATACGATCAGTTGCTTGGGATTTGCTTTCTTTGTATGTATCAGTGCTCCGACATTGCCCAACACACGGTTTTCCGCATTTTCACGAATTGCGCAAGTATTGATCACAGCTATGTCAGCTTCATTTTCATCGTGGGTGATGCTGTATCCCATTTCGATCATCATCCCGCGCAGCTTTTCACTGTCTGCTTCATTTTGTTGACATCCGTATGTATCTACATAAGCAAATCCGGCTTTATCCTTTGCTTGTAATAATGTCTTTATTTTTGAAATATACGATCTTTGGTTTTCAAAATCGTGTGTTTGAATCTTTCTGTTCACTGTTTCCTCCGGTCACCGATGCCGGCAACATCGACATTCTACCGGTTTACGACGTAATAAACAATGGTAAAAGTGTCACCGGTAAAACTTGATTATCAAGTCAAATCATGTTAATATTATGTGTCATTGCAGTTTCGAGAGGTGGTCATTAAAAATGAAAAATCTTGTAATCGATTTAAGAATAGTAAGAAATAATTTACGAGCAATCAAGGATCTTGCTGAAGGTGTACATGTTTTTGCAGACATAAGCGCTAACGCAGGCGGAATGGGGTTGCTCACCGTTGCTAAATTCTTGCGGGACGAAGGAATTCGTAATTTTATTATTTCTGATACAGGTGACGCAAAAATGCTTCGTCAAAACGACTTTACAAAAGAACGTTTAATGATGCTCCGAAGCACAGCGGATCCCAATGAAATCACAGAGTTGTTATCATATGGTGTTATATGCACAGCAGGATCGTACGATGCGGCAGTCGCTATAAACGGTATTGCGGAATCTCGAAATCTTGTCGCAGATATTCAAGTCATGATAGATACAGGTCTTGGTTGTTACGGATTTCAACCTACGGAACTTGATAAAGTTGCTGCAATATATAAATATATGTCCAGCCTTAATATCATAGGTACATTTACAACTTTTTCCGCGTCCTGGCGTAACAAAAAACACACATTTGCTCAATTGGATAAATTCAACTCCGTTCTTGACCGGATAATTGAAATGGGATTTGAGCCGGGTACAGCCCACGCATGTGATTGTGCCGCTCTTTTTAAATATAATATAGACCTGATGGATGCCGTTCGCGTAGACACCGCACTTTCCGGCAGGATCCCGGGAAAACCGGTCAACGGTTTATCCCGTGTAGGAGTAATTGAAGCGGGGATCGAAGAAGTGGGTTGGCACCCCAAAGGACATTCTATCGGTTCGGAACGCGGACATGTGACTAAAGCTCCCACAAAAATCGCTGTTTTATCGGTCGGTTATTATCACGGCTTCGGTGTAGACCGTTATATAGTTGAAAGAAGCTTGTTTGACATTGTTAAATGGCGGCGCAGAACGACTTTTGTCAGGATCAACGGTCATAAAGCACGTGTTTTGGGCAGTGTCGGACTCATGTACACAATGGTTGATGTAACAAACATTGATTGCACTGTAGGTGATATAGCATTACTTGACGTTGATCCGGTAAATGTCAAAGGATTACCGATAGTATATCGATAATAATTTAAAGTTTAATCATGAATTATATAAGATTCTTCGCAAGCTCAGAATGACACGGGGGAATGATTCTTGCCGAAAATATTTGAACTTGAACAGCATGTTGCTGATTTGATAGCTGCTGGTGAAGTTGTCGGGCGACCTGCTTCTGTAGTTAAAGAGTTAACGGAAAATTCTGTAGACGCGGGAGCCGGGATAATAACCGTAGAAATATCGTCCGGAGGTATGACATACATTCGTGTCAGTGATAACGGATGCGGTATTGCACGTGAAGATGTTAAAACAGCGTTTCTTCGTCATGCAACAAGCAAATTAAAAGACGCTCGAGGCCTTGAAGCTATCGGATCATTGGGATTCAGGGGAGAAGCGCTGGCAGCGATTGCCGCCGTATCTAAGATCGAACTTTTGACCCGTGAATATGGTGCCGAAGAAGGGGTTCGCTTGGTATTGGAAGCCGGTACGCCGGTAAGTATGTCTCCGGTGGGTTGTCCCGAAGGTACAACGATCATTGTGCGAGATTTGTTTTATAATACACCCGCTCGTTTAAAATTTATGAAAACCGATCGTGCTGAAGCTTCTGCGATCGCATCAGTTGTTTTACGCTGTGCACTGTCTCGCCCCGAAATATCATTTCGTTTTATTAAAGACGGAAAAACCGAATATCATACTCCGGGTGATTCGCGTATAGATTCTTGTGTTTACAGTTTATTGGGCAGGGATATTGAAGCCGGGTTAATTAATATACAATCTTCCGGTGACGATATTTCTGTTGAGGGATTTATTTCAAAACCCGAATCCGCACGCGGTAACAGAAGTTATCAATTCTTCTTTATTAACGGAAGAGTGATTCGTTCATTATTATTACAAACCGCAGTCGAACAAGCATATAAAAACTCTCTGTCCGCAGGTAAATTCCCTGCTTGTGTCCTTTACATTACAGCAAAACCGAATGAAATCGATGTCAATGTCCATCCTGCTAAAGCAGAAGTTAAATTTGTTTCGGAAAAACAATTCTTTGACAGTGTTTATTATGCTGCGCTGGGAGCTTTGGATAACCGACAGTTGGAAAATCAACGGACAATTAACAATGAACAAATGACAATTAACAATGAACAATGCACAATTAACAATGGTCTGATTGAAAACGGAAATTTGAAAATTGAAAATTCCGGTTTTATAAAATCAAATGACGGTATTTCTTTTAACCGGCTCAAAAGTGATGACTTTCAAAAGTCCTATGTATCCGAACCGGTCAGGCCATATGTAAAAGCCGACGATTCATTGAATAATCATACTTTTTCGGTAAAAAATAAAACTTTTGAACATAATTCAGATTTGCCGATTTTTAATTGTCAATTACCGGATGTCAATTTTATCGGTGAAGTTTTAAATGTTTATTTGATCGTTGAGTATAATGACGCTGTTTGGATTATTGATAAACATGCCGCACACGAAAGGATCCGGTTTGATGCACTGAAAAATCAAAATTATGAACCTATGTCTGAAGCGCTTATTACACCGGTCATTTGTCATGTCGGACATGAAAATGCGTCTGTTTTATTTGAAAACAGTGATTTTTTAAGCAGGATGGGTTTTTCTGTTGAAAGCTTTGGTGAAGATTCTGTCGCAATAAGATATATTCCGGTCGAAATAGATATAGATGATACAGAATCTGTACTTTCAGATTTGTGTATGATTTTAAAGCACGGCGGTGCAGCAACACCCGCACAGCTTGATAAGGTTTATAAAACCATTGCGTGTAAAGCCGCGATCAAAGCCGGGCGGTCTTCAACGGTTCATGAATCGGAAGCACTTGCACGGTCGGTCATGTCCGGAGAGGTCACAACATGCCCGCACGGTCGTCCCGTTGTTTTTGAAATTACAAAATCCTACCTTGATAAAGGTTTCGGAAGAATATGAATACCGGTGATCGTAATTTATCAAAAGTTGTTGTCGTTACCGGACCTACCGCTGCCGGTAAAACAGAATTCGGTATAAATTTGGCAAAAATGATAAACGGTGAAATCGTTTCTGTTGATTCGATGCAAATATATAAATATATGGACATCGGAACAGCAAAACCGTCCGTTGAAGAAATGCAGGGGATACGTCATCATATGATCGATGTTGTCCCGCCTTGGGAAAATTATTCTGTCGCAAGATATGTCGAAGATGCTTCTCGTTGTATAGATGATATAACAGTGCGTAATAAAATCCCTGTTTTAGTGGGAGGTACGGGGTTATATACAGATTCATTATTAAAAGGGTGTTATTTTTCCGCAATCGGTAATAACGAATTGCGTTCACATTATGAAACGCAATATGATATAATCGGCGGCGAATCAATGTTAAATAAACTGCGTGTTTTCGATGAAGATAGTGCTGTACGACTCCACAGCAATGACAAGAAACGGATCGTCAGAGCATTTGAAGTATATAATATTACAGGCAAATCAATTTCGCAGCATAACCGGGAGACAAAAAATCTTCCGGAAAGATACGATACTGTCAAATTTTCTCTTATGTTTTCGGACAGAGCGTTACTGTACGATAAAATCGACCGAAGAGTAGATGATATGATTTCAAACGGTCTTGAAAATGAAGTTCATTCATTGTTGAAAATGGGTGTAAATCGCGAAAATACATCAATGCAAGCCATCGGGTATAAAGAATTTCTTAATGCGATCTTCGCAAAAACCGATACGGACAATGTTGCGGAAATAATAAAAACGGAGTCGCGACGTTATGCTAAACGTCAGCTCACATGGCTTAGGCGCGATTTGTCGATTCATTGGATTTATTTTGATATTAAACCCGATATTTCCGAAATCGCAGAAAAGTTGAAAATTGAAATCGGAGGAAACCTGCGTGAAGCGAAGTGATTTTTTTATCAGGCTGACAACCGGGGTATTGTTTCTCGCTGTTGTGATTTATATAGGCGTAAATATATATAATATGTTTGCCAATACTTATGAAACGACAAGAGCAATAAGCTATACGATTGAAGAAACATTACCTGCACACGGATTTATTATACGTACCGAACAAATTCTTTCTGAAGACGGAGTTGCCGTTCTTCCGATAATCGGAGAAGGTGAAAAAGTCGCTGCAGGTCAAGCTGTCGCCGTTGAATATATGAGTCTTGACGCTCTTGAAACAGCAAGTGAAATGCGTGCAATAAGGTTAAAAATCGCACAATTTGAATCTGCGCGAGGTCCGAATGATATTGCCGGATTAAATACGATCATCGAATTGTCAACTGCCGTAAACAGTAATAATTTAAGACGACTTGATGAAATAGCATTAAATATTGACTCAAATATTTTTAATACCGATGTCGATATCAACAAATTGCATCAACGTTTAGAAGAACTGGAAGCCGGAAATATCGGAGCAAGAATAATCAATGCACCGGTAAGCGGTACGTTTTCACATGTAATTGATGGTTTTGAACACATAAACCCGGATATGCTTTTCGGTATATCCGCGTCCGATCTTAACGATCTTTTCACTTCATCGGCTGATGTATACGGAACCGGAAAAATAATAACTGAATTTAAGTGGTATTTTGCTGCTGTTATGGATTATGACGATGCGTCCCAATTATCGACCGGACAACGAAAAAATGTACAGTTTTACGGTACTTATAATGCAGAGGAACAAATGCTGGTTGAAAGTATCGGTCGACGCGAAGACGGTTTATGTGTAGTTATTTTTTCAAGTGACCGAGGTATTCATAATACAGCACCTTTACGTGAATTGCGAGCTGACATTGTTTTTGATACGATCACAGGCATCCGTGTTCCAAAAGAAGCTATCCGGCTTGATGATGATAATAATACCTTCATCTTTTTACAAACATCCGGGTTTGCAGAGAGGATAAGAGTGGAGATTTTGAAAGAATCCGGAGACAGTTATTTAGTACGCGACGGCGCGGAGAGCGGTACCCCGTTGCGTGTTGATTCAATTATAATCGTAAAAGCCAATAATTTATATCACGGCAAAGTCGTAGCATAATCAAGGTGAAAGTTGAAATTTAAAGGTGAAAGTTGAAAGCTCCATATCGGATAATATAAAAAGAATAAAAGATGCAATTGGGGAAGCGGCAGTCACATCAGGGCGAAGTCCCGGTGATATAAAGCTTGTGGCTGCGTCAAAAACAAAGCCTGTTGAAGCTGTCCGACAAGCCGTTGCAGGTGGGGTAGATGCTGTCGGAGAAAATCGTGTACAAGAGATGCTTGAAAAACGTGCAATGGGTGCATACAAAGGCGCACCTCTTCATTTTATAGGACATTTGCAATCTAATAAAGTTACAAAAATCGTCGGTGTGTGTGATCTTATTGAATCGGTCTCTTCAAAATCACTTCTCGAATCAATAGGTAAAAGAGCTCAGGCTTTGGGTATAAAACAAAATGTTTTGATAGAGGTTAACATCGGTCGAGAACCTCAAAAATCCGGGATTTTACCGGAACAAACAGAAGAAATTTTAGCATCGGCATCTCAAACCGGATGTGTAAACATTCTCGGTTTGATGGCGATTCCTCCGATTTTAGATAAAAATCGAAATAATTGTTACTATTTTGACATAATGTTTAAGCTTTTTATTGACATGAGCACAAAAAAATACGATAATGTCTCTGTGCGATTACTGTCAATGGGTATGAGCGACAGTTACATTGAAGCAATCAAAGCCGGTTCTAATATGGTGAGAATAGGATCCGCACTGTTTGGGCACCGTTAGAGACAAAGGAGGTTTCCTGATTTGGGATTATTTAACGAACTGAAAAAATTAGCTAAGCCGTATGACGACGAGGAAGATTTCGATGATTTTCAACCGAAAATGACCGATGAACTGCCGTTACCCCCGAAAACACCCGCACAGGCAAGAAGTTCATATGGCGGCTTTGATGAACAGCGAAGTAACAAAGTCGTCAATATACATGCGACAGCGCAGTTGAAGGTTGCTTTATTTAAGCCCGAACGTTTTGAAGCCGCTGCTGAAATAGCTGATAATTTACGTGATCGTCATACTGTTGTATTAAATTTAGAGCAAACAAACAAAGACATCGCACGCAGATTGGTCGATTTTCTTAGTGGTGTTGCTTACGCTCAAGAAGGAAAAATCAAAAAAGTTGCTGTAAACACATATCTTATCACTCCTTATAATGTCGATTTACTTGGTGATTTGATTGATGAACTCGAAAATAACGGCTTATATTTTTAATTAACAGTAATTGTCGAAAGGACTGAAATATAAATGCTTACACCACAAGAAATATCTGAAAAGGGATTTGTCAAAGCTGTATTCGGCGGATATGATATGCAAGGAGTTGACGATTTTCTCGAAACCGTTTCCGCAGATTATAATGCCTTATATAAAGAAAACGCTATTTTAAAAGGTAAGCTGAAGGTTCTTGTTGAAAAGGTTGAAGAATATCGATCGACCGAAGATGCAATGAGAATGGCTTTGTTGACAGCACAGCGTATGGGTGAAGAGATCACCGTTGAAGCAACAAGAGCTAAAAATGAAATGTTGTTAAATACTGAAAATGAAATCAAGGCAAAACTCGGCGATACCGCAAAAAGAATTGCAGATGAAGAAATGCGTTTAACTGCGGCTGCTAAAGAAACAGCTAAATTCATTGAATTTTCACAAGTAATGATGAAAAAGCATTCAGAATTTCTTGAAAAATTGGAAGCAGCACGGCGTGCGATAAAGCCAAAAACCGAACCGGGACCGACCGGTCAAGATCCTAAGGTGCAAAAACCGGTAAAACAACCTCAACCCGTAAAAACCGCTCCGCAGGTAAAACCCGTCGCTCCTGCAAAACCGGTCCAAAGTGTAATCGCTTCACCGGTAAACGAAATCGAAATCGACAATATTGCCGATCAAATCGGTTCTGTTGTAGAACAAATAACTGAAGATTCTTTTACATCACCTTCCGAAAATATGCAAACACATATGACAAACGGACATCACCCTTCACTCTTTGAAGATGATGATTTTTCCAATGACTTTTATACACCTGAAAGCGAATTGGAAAACACTTCACCGAGACCTAAATTTGATTTTGATGATTTAAAATTCGGTGCAAATTTTGACAGTGATGATTAAAAGAAAGAGGTAATCATATCGTTATGCTTTGTTTTCTTTTTGCGGCTCTTATTGTCGCACTTGACCAATTTTTTAAGCATTGGATCATGCGGACTCTTGATATAGGAGAAATAGGTCCCGAAATAGTTCCGGGTGTCATGGGATTGACGCGGTGGGAAAACGATGGTGCGATGCTTAACATTTTATCGGGTCAGCAGTGGTTATTGGCGGGAATCGCTTTTGTTGCAGCAGTTATTCTTATTATGATACTGCTCAGATATAACGAAGGATTTTGGGGTACACTCGGACTTGCCGCAGTTCTCGGCGGTACGATCGGAAATTTGATCGATCGCGTTTTTAATAACGGAAAGGTTGTTGATATGTTCAGAACATTATTCATCAATTTTCCGATCTTCAATATTGCAGATATTTTTATTACTTTAGGCTTTATTACGTTCTTGATTCATTTCATTTCTGTTTCTTTCAACGCCGAAAAAAATACGGTTCTTAAAGCAGGACCGGAATATGATAATGATGATTATAGTGAGCCTGCTGATGATACATATGATGAATTTCCCGATATTGATGCAATTGTATCCGAACAAGCGGAACGCGAAACGCTGAGACCGCATATGCAAAATACACAAGAACCGGATTATACCGAATACGAATTTCCCGAACCGCAATTTTCCGAACCGCAACTGCCGCAAGATGATTATTATTCTGCCGAACCCGAATACAATATTTCCGATGATTATTCATCACTACCGGAAATCCCGGATTCCGGATTTTCTTTGGACGATTTGGAAGCAGAGCTCAATTCTATGGAAGATTATAACGTCGATGATATTTTACGTGAATATGGTTTCGGAGAGGAAGAATAAACGGGGGATCATCACAGTTTGAGAATGATTACACTTTGTTCCGAAAAAGACGGTGAAAGGATCGATGTTTTTTTAGCTGCCAATATTCCCGAATTAACACGTAATGCCGCTCAAACTCTTTTAGAAGCCGGAAATGTAACTCTTGCCGGCAGAAATGTAAAAAAAAATCATAAGATCTCTCGGGGTGAGATATATAAAATCATTATATCCGAGCCGGATGATTCTGTTGTTTTAAAACAGGATATCCCGCTCGATATTATTTATGAAGATTCCGATTTGATCGTAGTGAATAAACCGAAGGGAATGGTTGTACATCCTTCGTGCGGTCATCGTGACGGTACATTAGTCAATGCATTGCTCCACCGATGCGGTGCCGATCTTTCCGGTATCGGTGGTGTAGCTCGTCCCGGTATTGTTCATCGTATCGATAAGGACACGTCGGGGTTGGTGATCGCGGCAAAAAATGATCGTGCTCATCTTTCGCTTTCTTCCCAATTGTCTTCCCGAACAATTAAAAGGGAATATGAAGCGATCGTATACGGAAGCCCGGAAAACGATGCCGGTACTGTAAATGCTCCTCTCGGACGTCACCCGAAAGACAGAAAGCGTCAAGCTGTATATATCCCTTCCGGTGCAGTAAAACAAGGTCATAAGTCACGCGATGCCGTAACACATTTTGAAGTGATTTCAAGATATAATGACTTCACTCATGTTCGTTGTCGATTGGAAACCGGACGCACACATCAAATACGAGTTCACATGGCTTATATAAACCTTCCGGTTTTGGGTGATGCCGTATACGGACGTAAAAAAAGTGATTTTAATATGAAAAGTCAATGCCTGCACGCGAAAATGTTGGGTTTTTTACATCCGACGACCGGTGAAAGCATTGAATTAACGGCTGAATTACCGGATTATTTTGTTGATGTATTGGAAAAATTGAGGGTCTGTAAATGAATGCACATGAATATTATATGTCTGTAGCCGTTTCTCTTGCGCTGGAAGCGGAAGCTGCCGGAGAAACGCCTGTCGGTTGTGTCATAACAGATATAAGCGGTGCTGTAATAGGTCGAGGACGTAATCGCCGTGAAGAAAAGAAATCCGCAATTGCCCATGCTGAGCTTGAGGCTATAGAAGATGCTTGCAATACTCTCGGTGATTGGAGATTAAACGGTTGCTCATTGTATGTAACACTTGAACCTTGCCCCATGTGTGCGGGCGCTGTTATCATGTCTCGTTTGGATAAACTTTTTTTTGGTACACGTGATGAGCTTACAGGGTCATGCGGAAGTGTGATCAATTTATTTATGGAGCCGTACGGCAGCCGCGTGCAGGTCGTCGGCGGGATTCTCGAAAATGAGTGCAGTGAATTATTAACATCGTTCTTTCGAAAAATAAGAGAGTAAAATTTTTTATGAAAAAGGTTGTTTTATTAGCCGTTAATGCGAAATATACACACTCTTCACTTGCAGTTTGGATCATTGCAGAAGGTATTGCCGAATTTTCTGAATATCAGCATGATGTTAATATCGTTGAGGCTACCGTAAATCAAAGCGTTCACGAAATATCCGCATCGATTATAAGATATAACCCGGATGTTATCGGAATTTCATCATATATATGGAATGCAGGTATACTTCCCGATCTGATAAAAACTCTGCGATCATCTTTGCCCGGCAGTATCATCGTTCTCGGAGGACCCGAAGCATCAAGTAATATTGATTTTTGGTTAAATAACGGTGCAAATCATGTTTTACAAGGTGAAGGTGAATATAACTTTCCCGGATTTTTAGATGGTTTAGCGTTTCAAGAGGATAAACATGAAAAAAAAGGTACTGCGGAAAACGCCGATCCGGAACATGTGATAAATCCGTATACTGAAAAATATTTATCGTCTTTAAACGGAAGGCTTTCATACATCGAAGCATCACGCGGCTGTATGTATCGATGTTCGTTTTGTTTGTCGGCAAGCACCGGAATCAAGTATTTTCCGCTCGATTTTGTGAAATCTCAAATCCTCACACTTTCAAAAGCAAATACAAAAACCGTTAAATTTGTTGACAGGACTTTTAATTGTGATCCCGATCGTGCATGTGAATTATTTACTTATGTAACAGAGCTTGATACACCGGTCACATTTCATTTTGAAATTGTTGCCGATCTTTTTGATGACCGGATATTTTCCGTATTAAGAACAGCACCGCCGGGGCGCATCCAATTTGAAATCGGATTGCAAAGCTTCCATGAACCTTCATTAAAAGCGGTCTCAAGAAATCCGGATCCGTATAAAGCAGAGTGTAATATACGTAAATTAATAAAAATGCAAAATATACATATACATATCGATCTTATTGCGGGTTTACCGTATGAAACATTATCCGATTTTAAAAAAGGCTTCGATCGTGCTTATTTTTTAGGTGCGCATAACTTGCAGCTCGGGTTTTTAAAAGTTTTACACGGCTCTGTGATGCGCAAGCAAGCAGATGATTTCGGAATTGAATATTCATCTTTTCCGCCTTATGAAGTAACAAGCACAACATGGTTGACTGTTGATGATATTGAAATCATTAAAACTGCAGAAAATGCCTTGCAACACACATATAATAAAAAGCGCTTCTTATCTGCTCTTCATTATGTTTTGTCCGTTACCGGAGAAAGTCCTTTTAATTTAATGTATATGTTGGGTAAATCAGCTCCAAATCATGGTGTTCAGCTTGAAGATTATATTTTAAATATTTATGATTTTTTTATTAAACTGCCCGGTGTTGAAAAAAATACATTATCGGATTGTTTGCTTTATGATTGGCTTTGTATGGTCAAAGGAAAAAATACACCCGGGTTTATGAAAAATTATGATGAACGGCGTAAACGGGTTGCCGGTTGTGCGGAAAAATTTTTATGTCGTACGTTAAGACGTGAAGAAGTAACTGTTTTAAATTCGGGAATCGGTATTTTTGTTGACAGCAATGATCGAGACCCGGTAACCGGGTTATACAGGGTATATATATGCAGATGAAAATGATTGAACATGATAATGAAATTGAAATTACGGATATTTCTGATTTTGATTTACAAAAAATTTTCGAATGCGGACAATGCTTTCGATGGAATCCGGAACTAACCCGATTAAACGGAACAAATAAATTTTGTTATATCGGTATTGCTCACGGGCGAATAATCAGGATGCGTCAAACCGAAAAAAGCATTTTTATATCGTGTTCCCGGAATGATTTTAATTCGATTTGGAAAGATTATTTTGATTTGGATCGTGATTATAAAACCATTCGTAATAAGCTGTGTATAGATGATTTTATGCTTCGTGCAACATCATTTGGTGAAGGTATCCGTATACTTCGTCAAGATAAATGGGAATCCTTATGTTCATTCATTATTTCACAAAACAATAATATTCCGAGAATAAAAACGATAATCGAAGCACTGTGTCGCGAATTTGGAGATCCCGTTAAATTTGAAAACAATATTTTTTATTCTTTCCCACCGGCATCAAAATTGGCAGGACTTGATATAAGGGATATGGTTCCCGTTCGTTGCGGTTACAGAGCAGAATACATTATAAATTCAGCGAAAATGATAGCAGACGGTACTGTTGATTTAAACGCTCTGTCTGCCGGTTCTCCCGAATCGGCTGGTGTTGAGCTGGAAAAACTTCATGGTGTCGGCAGTAAAGTAGCTAATTGTGTAATTTTATTCGGATTGAATATGCTTGATGCGTTCCCTCTTGATGTATGGATGAAAAGAGCATTAGCCGAATATTACGGACCGGGATTTGATCCGATTGTTTTCAAACCTTATGCCGGTATTGCCCAACAATATATTTTTCATTATATACGCAATAATAGTACAAATAAATAAAATGCTTGCATTTTACATGCTCCGGTGGTATTATGTCTTTTGCGGCAAAAACAACCTTTTCGAAAGGAGACAGTCTGAGGAGTATGGCTAACATAAAATCATCAGCAAAAAGGGCACAGCTAATTGAAAAAATAACCGCTAAAAACAGAGCGGCAAAGTCATTGATGAAAACCAATATAAAAAAATTCGATAATGCAGTTACCGGAAATGATCCGGAAGCAATACAAAGTGCTTATAAAATTGCTGTTAAAACAGTCGATCGCGCAGCGACAAAAAATCTTATTCATAAAAATAAAGCAGCTCGAAGAAAAAGTGCGATGGCACGTAAATTAAACGCTGCTGCAGGTAAATAATAATAGAACGGGATACCGAACCAAGTTCGGCATGACGGATATTATTAATAATACAATGAATTTTTAAAGCTTACGCTTCACACCGAAAAATTGGTGCGGAGCGTCATTTATTTTGGTGAAAACGATATTTATTTTTAGCGTTTTCGCTTGCTTTTTTTCGGTGGAATTGATAGAATGATGTGTGCAAATCTTCTTGATTTGTAAAGGCTTCGCATACTGCCATTATGAAAGGACCCGCTATTATGAACTCCGCTATTGATGTCTGGAATAAAGTACAAAATATATTACGAAACGACCTTACACCGACAGCTATCGAAACATGGTTTGATGATTGTACTGCCGTTGAACTCACCGGTAATCGCTTGTTTCTTCATACAACATCCGGATACAAGAAAGAAGTTATTGAAGGACGTTTTTTGGGTACCATTAAAAGTGCACTCAATGAATTATTTTCATCCGGAGATTTTGATGTTATCGTTCTCGATGACGAAGGTTTGAATGCAATGACAGAATCTATAGAAGTACCCGATTACTTAGGTATTGATGAATATACATTCGAGCATTTTGTTGTCGGAAGTTCCAATAAATTTGCTCATGCCGCCGCACTAGCTGTTGCCGACGGCGGTCAAAAACAAAATTATAACCCGCTTTTTATATACGGTGAATCCGGATTGGGAAAAACCCATCTTTTATATGCTATCCGCCATGCTGTGGAAAGTAATTTTCCCAATTCCAACGTGATTTATGTCAAAGGTGATGATTTTACAAACGATCTTGTTACAGCGATCCAACAAGGTAAAAATATCGAGTTCAGAGAAAAATACAGAAGTGCTGATTTTTTCCTTATGGATGATATCCAATTTATTGCCGGCAGAAAAAGTACGCAGGAAGAATATTTCAATACATTCAACACATTATATGAACTCGGTAAACAAATCGTATTCACATCAGACAGACCGCCTAACGAAATCCACCAATTGGAAGACAGATTACGTACACGATTTGAATCAGGTCTTATTGCCGATATCCAACCTCCCGACAAAGATTTGCGCGTAGCAATAATAAGAAACAAAGCCGAACAGTTAGGCGTTGTTTTTCCACATGATGTAACATTCTATATTGCGGACAATCTTGACTCAAATGTGCGCCAA
>Ga0123356_10004375_pt1 | contig 14600 bp, 16 predicted proteins | sample TergutEmb28metaG_2_FD_92546 | JGI IMG/M metagenome (GOLD analysis project Ga0123356, IMG submission 92546) | Embiratermes neotenicus P3 segment gut microbial communities from Petit-Saut dam, French Guiana - Emb289 P3 | ecosystem: Host-associated > Arthropoda: Insects > Digestive system > Gut ...
AACGCGCCCGTCACCGCTCCGCATACCTCTTGCAACCTACCCATGCCCGCACCGAAACCATGCGCTATTTTTAGCGCCGTTTCCTTGTCGATTTCCAACTCGTCACAGTATACGGAAAATACCGCTTGTGCGCAATTACAGCCGCTATTGAACAGCTCGACCGCTTTGCTTGCTTTGTCCATTGCAATCATCCTCCGCACCGCAGCAACCCGGCGCGTTTTCTATTTCATTTATTTTGGTTGTGAACTCGCGTAAAAGATCCACTCTTTCGCAATTTATCGAATAGTACACCCACTTCCCGTCTTTCTCCGCCGTCACGAGTCCGCTGTCGGTCAATTGCTTCATGTGATACGATAGCGTCGGCTGCGTAAACTGAAACGCCTCTAAAATCTTGCAAGCACACGTTCTGCCTTTTGTGAGCATCGTTAAAATCCTGAGCCGTGTTTCGTCGCCCAAAGCTTTGAAAATTAGCGCGTATTCGCCGAGACCGTATTCCATGCGTACCTCATATAGACAATTATCTATATAATGTAGCAGCATAATACGTGCTTGTCAACTATTTTGCGCGGTTGTTTTACATTTTTTTGACTTTTTGCAGGAGTATTATTCTAGGAGGTTCTAAATTTTTGTGATACTTATTTTGTAGTCCCTCGTAGGTGCGGCCTCGTTATCCGCCCGAAATTATGGTAAAATTGCTTCGTTTTTCTTCAAAACATGTCTGTAACCAAACATTCGGGCGGATAACGAGGCCGCACCTACAACACAATCGGTAGGTTCGCGTCACGAAAATTTAGAACCCCCTTATTCTAATATCTCCCCGTCGGTGGAAATGGTAACCACCTGCCAGGGAATCATCTTACCGCTGCGCTGCAGCGCGGTTTTAGCGGCGTTTTCAATCCCGCCGCAGCAGGGCACCGACATGCGGACGATCGTAACGGATTTTATGGCGTTGTTTTTGAGAATCGCCGTCAACTTTTCGGAATAGTCGCCCTCGTCCAATTTTGGGCATCCGATAACGGTAATCTTGTTTTTCATGAACCGGCTATGGAAGTTGCCGTAGGCGTAGGCGGCGCAGTCGGCCGCGACCAGCAGGTTGGCTCCCGCAAAATACGGCGCGCCGATGGGCACCAGCTTGATTTGAACCGGCCATTGGTTTAGATATGTTTGGACGGGCTCAGGCATCGCCGTTTGAACCGGCGCGGCAGAGAGCCCGCGCTTAAAAGACTTTGAATTGGTGCCCGGGCATCCGCAGGCCAATGTTGCCGCCGGTTGAATTTCCATATCGGCTTTTACGGCGGCCTCATGGGCTTTTACGGCGGCCTCATCATATTCCGCCGCTTCGCGTTCCTCAAAGCCAATCGCATTCGTCGGGCACACCGGCAGGCAGTTGCCTAAGCCGTCGCAGTAGTCGTCGCGCAAAAGCCTCGCCTTTCCGGCAACCATACCGATGGCTCCCTCGTGACAGGCGGATACGCATAGGCCGCAACCGTTGCACTTTTGTTCGTCAATTTTGATTATTTTTCTGATCATGATTTTTTTGAACCTGTATACAGGGCTCTTACTCCTTTTTAGTTGATTTTATGGGCTCATTGTACTATAATAAAAACAACGTGTCGGTTGTAAATGCAACAAAATGAGGTTTTTATGAAAAAAAATTTAGAAAGAGCCAGAGCCAACCCCTTGTTTGAGGGGATTGCTTTAAACGACTTTGAGGGCTTATTGCATTGTCTGTCCGCCAAAACGACTCTTTACAAAAAAGGCGGCGTCATCCGCTCAAGCGGCGACACCGTTCATTTTGTCGGGCTGGTATTATCCGGCAGCGTTAAGATTATTAAAGAGGACGCGGACGGAAACGCCGCGATTTTAGCCGAGCTCCACGCCCCCGATATGTTCGGAGAGGTTTTTGCCTGCGCGGGCCTTACCGAAAGCCCCGTTACCGTGCAGGCGGCGGACGATGCGGAGATATTGTCCATCCGGTTCGACAGGCTTATCACCCCCTGCTCCTCCGCCTGCCACTTTCACGCAAGGCTTATCAAAAATATGGTCGGGCTGCTTGCCCGCAAACTCCTGTTACTGAATCAAAAAATCGAAATCCTTTCTAAGCGCACCACCAAAGAAAAATTGCTTTGCTTTTTTGACTTTCAAAGAAGTGCGGCAAAAAAATTCGCCATCCCTTTCAACCGAGAGGAGCTGGCGAACTACCTTTGCGTCGACCGCAGCGCAATGTCAAGCGCGCTGTGCAAGATGCGCGACGAGGGGCTCATCAGATTCAATAAAAACACCTTTGAGGTTTTGTACTGAATTAAAAGCCCGGTCGTTTATGCTTATATTTCGTAATCGGCCGATACCGAGCTACTGCGGATTTCGCGCATCAGTTGTTTAACGGGTTGGTGCAGGGGGTGCGCTTGATAGAAATCCAGCGCGGCTCTATCCGTCAACGTGCATGCCAAAGCGATATCATAGCTGCGTTCGCTGCCCAAAAAATCCGCGCCGACTTCTAAATCAAGGAGGCCTTCGATTTGACCTTTCATGGCGAGAAGGGCATTGAGCGCCTTTGGGCGGTCACTTTGGTCTTTTAGTTTCATCAAAACGATGTGCTTTATCATTAGTTCTCCAATACCTTTTTGCAATTGATCAGGGTGTAAATGTCGGCGAGCGGCGCGGAAGCGGCGGAAATCTCAAACGCCACGGGAAAGGTCGGCACCTTGCCCCACGTCTTGGCATCGGCTATTAGCTGCTTCGTTGTGTCGCTCACGGGGGCTTTTAGAATCTCCGCGCGGTTTTTTTCTTTGAACCAAACCGCCACGCTGAAACACCCCTCGTAGACGTACAGCCAGTAGAGGGTTTTTTCTTTTCGTGTGCCGCGCGGGGTTAGGTACGAGTGCCAGCCCCTGCCAAACCACGCCTTGTGGGGCGTGTACCATTGCCACTCTTGGTCTATCTCTATGCGCGCCAAACCGTCTTGGAACGCTTCATACGCGGCAAACGCTTGCCCGAGCGCGTCTTGAAGCGCTTCGTCCGTCGGCATAGATTCGGGGTCTTTTAATCGTAAATTTGCAAGCATATTTATTTGGCTTCCTCCTTATTGCGAGACGACTTGAAATGCGTCCCCTACGGCTAAATCGAACAGCTTATCCTCATAGCCCTCGACAAAATACCGTTTGCCTTTTTGGATTACGGTATGGCGCTCAAGCTCTAACAGCATTTTATGGCCGTCGATGCCGCCGGGATATTTTTCGTTTAATTCACCGTCTTTTTTGAGCGTCCGCCAATACGGCGTTTCGTTCTCGCCTTGGCGTTCCGCGCTTGCGTTGGCGGCGATGTTTACAAAAATTCCGCCGGTTAGCCCGCACGTCCAATCGGCGTTATGTTGCTTAGCAAGATGCGCCCGGATGCGGTCGATAGTGGCCAGCTTGCCTTTCGGGACGCGTTTCATAAGCGCGTCATATGCAAGCGGCGGCGCGAGCAACATGCGCGGCCCGCCTTGGCGCGCCGCAAAAATGCAATCGACAAGCTCCACTTTGGGCATGTCTTTTGAGTCATTCAGTTTTTCATTCCATGTTTTTTTAGCCATTATGATTACCTTTTTGCTGCAGGCGGCGATAAGCGCGACCGAAAGCAAATTGCGAGACTTATCTATGAACCACTATGTAAAATTTGTCGTCCGCAATAAAACAGTCCACTAAAAACTCTTTTGTCCCTTGGTTGCTAAATATGATACTTTGCTCACCGTCAAAGGATACGCGCTTTAACTCATTGATTTTACTCGTTATAACCTTATAATAAATGCCCGTTTCAAAAATCATGAAACCACCATACACATCAAGTTTTCTCTCATCGATTTCTATTTCTGCACAGTCCGAACCGTCGGGTCGAATTTTAAAAATACTGAATCTCTCATCAAAATCATGCTGATAATCGCCGCCGTACATATAATATATAAAACCGTTGTGTGGTCCCGCCGCAATTTGTCGATGCTTGTACTCCTCTATCACGATTTCATCATCACCGCTGCCGTCGGCTTTTACACGGCGCATCTCGCAACCAACCCTATAATAAAGATACTCGCCGTATACAAAATAAGGGCTACTGCCAAAAGAATAGTTGGCTTTTTCTACCAAAACCATTTTCTCCGTTCCGTCCATATTGCTACGATAAATATTATTCTTCCCGAACTCCTTGATTTCCAAATAAAGAAAACCGTCGTCCCTAATGAAAGACACAACGTCTGAAGCAATAACGTGCCGCTCACTCCCGTCCGTTTTGATGCGGCTTAAGGTTGATGCAGCATACGGGGGACCGGTTGTATAAGAACCGGTTACATAAATCCACTCACCGCTAATAAAAAAACTACGGGCATCGCTTGCTAATTCGACTTTTTCGGATCCGTCTGGGCGCATGCGATAAAGAATGCTGCTTTCTGTTGTAACAATACACCCGCGATAGCTATAAGTTTCAATAATGCAAAACCGCCAACCATCATGGTATTTACTTCTTGCTACGCTCCCATTAACTACTTTTTTCCGATCGGATCCGTCAAGTCGCATACAATAAAGGCCTTCGGAGGAAACGGAAAAGTATACCAATTCTTCGGAATAATACAAAAACCGTTCACCCTTTTGCATGGTGATTTTTTCGTATCCTTCCGCCAAATACGACTGTGCACACCCCGAAAGAGACGCAACAAAAAAACTCAAGCATAAAGCCAACGCAACAAATAAGGATATATTTTTTATCTTTGACTTTATCATGTATACATTATATCCATATCGCTTTATAAAGTCAACTCAATTTTTTCAGCAATACCATTTAATCTTGGCGGGATTGGGTTCGTTTGTAACCGCAACAGCGCAAAGTAGCTTTTGCATGTGCTACCCCCTCTCCCGAATGGTCACGCTGACGATGTCGCCCTCTTGCTTACCGATTTTGGCGCGGATATCTTTGCGTATGTCCAAAATATAGCAGACGGAGCCGTCTAGGCCCATGTTGACGATGCTGCCGTCATATGGCTCGCCGTCGAAGGTGGCGTGGACTTTGACCCGACCCTTGTCGAATTCCGCTCTAACGTCGTAAGGGAACTCGACAAACGCACCGCCCTTGTCGGCGGGTTGGATGATAGCATTGTATTCGTAGATTTTATTGACCATCATCATTCAATAAAAGATATCTTACCAACGTCTGTCGCGTGGGGCGTTCCGGACTCTCTAGCATAACCCAAAAGCACGCCGTAACTGCACTCAAACCCTGCCGGAAAGTTAAGCTTTTGCTTAAAACAATCCGCTTTATCGGACGCAAAACAGAAAGCGACCAAGCCGCAATGGCAATTGGCAATGCCAAGCGAGGTTGCCGCCAGCGAAACGTTTTGCGCCGCGATGCCTAAATCGATGGGCGCGTATTTTGTGTAGCGGTCTAAAGCCGCATCCGAATTTACCGGAACCGCGATAAAAACGACGGCCTGGGCGCTGTAGAACAGCTTGCCGCCACGCGAGACGATGCGATTGTAAGAGGACTTATCAGCCAGTTCCGACAGTACGCGCATCCCTTCCGCCTCGATTTCGGATAACAGCGCTTTGTTTTTGACGACGGCAAAATGCCAGCCTTGGCGGTTCATCGCGCTAGGGGCTTGAATGGCGGCATCAGCGATTGCGCGCAAATCCGCGTCCGCTATAACCTTGTCCGTAAAGCTACGGCACGAATACCGTTTGGCGATGTTGGTTAGTGTATCGTTCATACTATACCTCGCTTTCTATTTTCGTCTCTAGAAACGCTGTCGCCGTTTGAAAGGCCTTTAGTCGCCTATCCGCGAGCGTCCGTTGCGAGCCGGGCGAAACGAATTTTTCTTGCAACCTCTCGCATTTTCCTGTCAAGATTTTCAGCGTTTTAAGCGCGGCTTGGAGTTGGTTTTTCGTGTATTGCTCCGTTGATTTTTCCATAATTGCAACCGCTATGTAAAACGCTTCGAGCTGTCTATCCACCCATTTTTGTTGCGGGCTTCCCTCTTTCAACTTCAGCCGCGCCTTTTCGCATTTGGCGATGGACGAGTGCAGCGCCGACAGATTTTGCGCCGACTCCGGTTTTTGTTTTGATTTTTCCTGACGTGTCCGGCAAATTGGGTTATGCGAAAAATCCACCATGGTTATGTTTTATCATAGTGCATTAAAAAAGTCAAGTGGTAAACGCACACTTAAGTTTGACCCGCGTGCGGGTTTGTGCTACAATAGGGATATGAAAACCTTGATTGTTGCCATCAATGCGAAACTCTACCACAAAGCACTCGCGCCGTGGTGCTTAAAGTCTTATTGCGACGACAGGGGTTTTTGTGATGTCGAAGTAATAGAGACGAATATCGGTGAGAACGCAATGGATGTCGCCGGCAAAATATATGAGCGAAAGGCCAAAGTTGTCGCTTTTTCGTGCTATATTTGGAACATTGATTTGGTTGCGAGGATTGGAGAGCTGCTAAAAAAAGTGATGCCTGATGCCGTTATTGTGTTAGGCGGACCCGAGGTGTCGTTTTGCGAAGAGGACGAATTCCCGTTTGCAGACTATGTAATTCGCAGAGCGGGTGAAGAAGCGTTTTATAATTTGCTGGCAACTTTGGAAGCAGGGGGCTCGTGCAACACGCGAAGCTGTCAGGGGGACGGCACTCTTGTGTCCCACGCCCTCCGAGCAACAAAATCTGCATCTGCAGCTTTTGAATCAGGAACAAATCGAAATCACGATTATCACTCGTCACTAAGCTTCGCTTCCCTCCCCTCGCCCTTCTCTGCCGCCTATTTTGACTCGTTTTCCGCAAATCCCCTTCCGGTCGGGAAGCAACTTGTGTATTACGAAAGCGCGCGCGGTTGCCCGTTTTCATGCTCGTACTGCCTTTCGTCAACCGAAAAAAACGCGCATGTACAGTATTTGCCGGTAGAACGGGTTAAAAAGGAATTAGCGGCGCTCGTCGGACACGGCGCAAAAATCGTCAAGTTTTGCGACCGCACGTATAATGCGAATACCGCCCGCGCAAAGGGGATTTTAGAGTTTATCTTATCGTTGGAGACTGATTGTGCGTTTCACTTTGAGGCGGCGGGCGATTTGTTTGACGATAAGTTGCTTAAAACAATTCAAAAAATGCCGCCAGGCAGGGCGCAGTTTGAAATCGGCATCCAGTCCGTGTGCGAAGAGGTGCTAAAAGCAACCGGACGCAAGACCGATACAGTCAAAACTTTTGCGGCCGCCGAAAAACTGGTTGCCTTTGGCAACTGCCATATCCACCTTGATTTAATCGCAGGGTTGCCCGGAGAAACGCTCAACTCGTTTGCGGCCGCCGTCGACCGATGTATCAATGCCGGGGCGCATGTGCTGCAACTCGGGTTTTTAAAGATGCTAAAGGGCAGCCGTATCCGACGCGAGGCGATGGATTTCGGCGCGGTTTTTTCCGATTTCACGCCGTACGAGGTGCTAAAAACGAATACGCTCTCTTTTGAAGACATCCAAAAACTCAAGCGAATCGAGAACGTTATCGAACGCTTCTACAACAGCGGTGCCTTTGCGTGCACGCTCCGGTATGCTTTTTCACTTTTCGCCTCTCCGTTTGACTTTTTTGTGCGCTTTGCGGACTATTTAGAACAAAGCGGTCAAGGCGCGGAGTATAAGTCTTCGCTCAAAACAGCCTATACGCTGCTATATGATTTTTTATCGGGTGTCGGCGCGCGAGCGGAAATACTGCGTAAAGGCGGTCACTACATTAAACTGGATTGCTTATCGAGCGACCCGAAAGGCGCTTCCCTGCCCGACGCGGTTTTGCATGCACGGAATCGGGAGCTAGAACAAGAGTATAAGAAAAAACTTGGAAAATCCGCAAAATTCCGCATCGAATATTTTGAATTCGACGGCCGCACCCGGCTATTTTTGTACGACGGCGAGAAAAATTTCGCGCATCGGTACGAATGCAGAGAAATCTAAAAATCGCTATCGGAATGTCTGCAGACAAAAGAAAACGCGATTTGCCCACAACTGATACAGAAAAACTACTTCGTCTTTGGCTTAAAGACAAGCGTAACCAAAAAGCTGGCAAATACCGCTACGCCGATGCCCATCGCCGTCGCCGTCAAACCGCCCGAGAACGCGCCCATAAAGCCGTATTGCTTGGCGCCCTCGATGGCGCCCTTTGCAAGCGCCGCGCCGAAGCCTAAAATCGGGACGGTTACGCCCGAGTGCGCAAAGCTTCTCATGTAGGAGAACGCGCCGACTGTTTCAAGCAATATTCCGGCGCATAAAAAGATGACCAATATCCGCGCCGGCGTCAGCTTTGTGCGGATGATTAAAATTTGCGCGACGGCGCATATGCTGCCGCCGACCGCGAATACGATAAGGAAAGTCAAAATGGTTTGTAGGATGGGCATAAAAAACCTCCGGTTTTTTCAGTGAAAAGTGAAGAGCTAACGTTCAATCACCACGCCGTGGCTGACGCACGGGATAGTTTCGCCTTGATAACAGCTTTGCGGGCTCATAAGAGCGCCGGTCGCCAAAAACGCGACGCGCTTATAATAGCCTTCCTCCATCTTTTTAAGGATATAAGCGTTAAACACCGACGCACTGCACCCGCAACCGCTGCCGCCTTGATACACCTTTTGCCCGCTGTCGTAAATCAAGCACCCGCAATCCGTGTAATTTTGCCCCAAGCTATACCCTTGCTCGCGGCACAAATCCCGCAAAATATCGGAACCCAGCTTTCCCAAATCACCCGTTAAAATCAAATCAAAGTCGTCCGGTCCGAATCCCGTTTCGCAAAACATCGTCGTCAGGGTATCGAGCGCGGCGGGGGTAGATGTCAATATAACACCATAGGTTTTTGAAAAAAAGTTAGGACTTTTTTTACCGCTGCTTCTCGCTCTTTTCCTTTTATTTGTTTACAATCCCTCTCAGTAGTTCAATCCGCGCTCTTAACGACAAACGCAGTTTCTTATTCCTGTCGGCAAGCAGCGACGGGTCGGAAACCGACTGCGCGAGGATGTCCGCAAACTCATCCTCTATTCCGTCCAGAGCATCGAGGTTCAACCATGCAAAATCTTTCACCAGTTTTATTTGCTTGTCGTGCTTGGTTCTGAACGGTTTGCTTTCGATTTGGATACTGGCGGGATTCATATTCGCGGCAAACTCTTTGCACCACATGGAAGTACCGCTGTCGTAAACGGGGGCGACCGACAGCCATTCGAGCGTGTTCGCGTCGCGCACAAAACCGAAATTATTGTAGTGGCGGTCGGTATTGACGATAATGTAATCTAATGTAAGCATCATATCGATGCGGCGGCGCACGTCGGGAATGCCTAAATCCTCCGCCGCCGCGATAAGGCTTTCGTAATCGGACGTGTTGTTGTCCTTTTTGATTCGTTGCTTTATGTGCCACGCGGTAACGAGTTCGGTGTCGCCGTTGATAAAGTCCTCGCAAACGCTGTAACATTCGCCGTCGATGTTCATAAGCCGATAATCAACAAACGGTATGCCCAACCGCTTACAAATACGCGCCGCCAAAACCTCGTTCGCCACCTCTTGATTGAACGGCTTGCTCCCGCCCTTTATCAAGCACCGCTTGCCGTCGATGATTTTCCACTTTTTCTTGAGTACGCCGTCGGAGGTGTTGTCGGGGGAAAACAGACTTATCGCGCTGGCATCTAAGCCCTCCCAATCCAACTTTCTAAACAATAGATTGCCGACATCCTCGGAAAACGGGTTGTAAAAAAAGTTAATGTCCGCCCACCTCAAGTCTACATTGCGAGGGAAAATCCAATATTGGTCGGAAAGGCTGAGCCCGAAACTCTTATCAAGCAGTTGTTGGGGAAAGGAAATATTGAGGGGGTCGAGTAAATCCCGCAGTCCTTCGCGGCTTGCGGGGATGGCGCGGCCTTTCCACCAATCTTTGATACAAGTGTAGTCAACACCCGTTTTACCGACCGTTCCCACGGGCAAATGTGCCTCGCAAAACACTTGCCCGAATGCCGAAATAACACCCGTGCTGTCAAGTTCCACTTCGACAACATCGACATCCTTATGCTTTAAGACGTACTCCTTTCCCGCCTTATCAAATGCGGCAAGCCACTCGACCAGCGCGTCCAAATTTGCATATTTTTGCTGTGCGGCCAACGCCAAAACGCCCGCTTTATTCAACACGTCGGTGTTATAACTTTTTCCGTCCGCCGCCGTCAATTTCAGTTGTCCGCAATTTGAGGACAACTGACTATGTCGTGCTTTCAACGTGTTCCAATTTTTTCGCGCTTGATTATACGATGCTTGCTCGGCCAAAGCCGATAACACGTCAAGCGCAGCAAAAAACCATTCCGATTTTTCGGAACTCCATACCGACCTTATGGACTTGCCGTTAAATTCGTCTTTTTTGTTTGCCATAACTGTATTCTATCATAGAGCGCATAAAAGGTCAAGTCCTCTTGAACAAGCCCTCTGCGCAGAGTATGCACCTTTTCGGCACTTTAATCAAGTGGTTTTTGCACCTTTTAGAGACATTTGCAAAGAGAAATTGCACCTTTTCGGCATTGTCCATGTGGCCAACTTATTCTCGTAAGCAATTCAGGCAGTTGGGCGCGGATATTTTGCGCTTCTAATTCTGCAAACTGTGTTTGCAGAATTTCAGGGGACTGTGTTGCCCGTATTTCTGAAAACGGTGTTTTCAGAATTTGTTCACAAGCATATCCCTTTTTGTCAATCATCGCTTTTTGCGATTAGTATAAACTTCTGCTTTGGATGATTGGCTTTATCGGGATAAAGATACGTTATTTGCCCTCCGGCAATCATCTCTTTCAATAATTCCGCCATAGTACCGCTTACCTTTGTATAGCCTAAAGCCGTGGCTAAATCGGCCGCCGATTTTTCGCCGCCGGAGAGCGTTACAAGAATCACGCGTTTCAACTCATCCCTTGAGCGGCGTTTTTGTGTTTCTCTGCCCTTCGGTAAAAACGACTTATGAACCGGGATAGTGACGGTAAAATATGTTCTATCGGCATTTGTTTCAAATGTCATAGGCTCGGAACCGTTATCTTTTAGGCTCTCAAGCGCGGTCGGTATGCCGGTGTTACGCCCTTCCACAAACTCAAGTTCTTTTAGGAAGTCGCCGATTCGCCTGTTTCTATAACGGTCGGCAACCATGTTATAGTCTTTTATCTGCGCGTCCGATATTGATAAATCGGGGCCCGGGCAGTTCTTAATCTGCATCTTATCGGGCGTAATGGTTACAACAATAGGCTCTGAAACATCATAGCCTTTGTGATAAGCCGCATTGACTAAAATTTCCTCAATACACGAATACGGATAATTCCATATTCTCAATGCTTCGGCTTGGTTTTCGACTTTGAAAACTTTCTCTTTGAGGATATAGTTTTTGATATACTGCAGCGCGTCACGAAGTTGGCGGTCAAGCGGCCCCGTGAATATCTTCTCGGTCATGCCTTGTCCGTTCGGACTAGGTTTATCGACCACCTCGATTCTTGCGCACCGGAAGAACCTTTCGGGGTTACTGTTAAAAAACATAAGCCCAACATTCAGCGGCTTCGGGTTTTCCTTGTAGCCACCGGTTATAAGCATTCTGTCCGCAATTTCTTTAAGCGATAAAGGTTGTTTCAGCAAATCGCTTTTAACCGTGCGCAAATACCCTTTTATGAGTTCGATATCTAAATCCGTTTCTATATCCGCATTTTGGTTCGGTCTGTCGTCGTACGGGGTCTTAACGCTGACCTCAAACAATCTGCGCTCATCAATACCGGCCGCTTTCACCGTACTTGAACCTTTACGGATATAATAGGCTTTATCCGAATTCTTGCCATAAACAACCGGGCATTTGTAAGGACGGTTATCACCGCCGAACGCCCAAATAACGATTATGTCTTTGTCGCCTATCGTTTCAGTAGCCAGCATAGGCGAATAGTGCGGCTCCGTTAAAAAAGACAGTTCCAGCATTTTTTGATATATTCCGTCTTGGTCTGCCTTCTCTATGCCGACCGCCGGGAATTGAGGCACTCCGCTTATCGCCTCGATTCCGAGTATTATGTACCCTCCGCCCCAGTTGTTGATGTCGTTGGCGAAAGCGCACATCGTCTGCATAACGTCAAGCGGGTTAAACCCTTTCTTATATTCTATTCTTTCGTTTTCGACCTTTCGGCCATGAATCAAGTCTTGAATATTGATTGGCAATGCCATAATGCCACCTCCGCTTTTTAGGAATTTAACTCACCACTTAGGCGGTGAACTCACTACTTAACTCCCTACTTATTTTAGCCTCTTTTAAGTCGAATGTCAAATAATAAAGCCCGTTTCCTATCAATATTTTTGTCGAAATAACCTTAAACTTGCCTTTTCAGCCATATTGAACTCACCACTAACCCCCTTAACTTCCCCCCTTAACTCACTACTTATATCGCAGTTTGAATGGGCAATGCCGAAAGGTCATTTAAGGAAGCCACCAACGCCTTGTTGAGGTCGATGTATTCGAGGGCTTGCGCGTAGGTGTCGCGGAAACGGAAATCAATGTCAAGTCCGCCGCCTTCGTGAACATAGATGTTGTTGACCAGTTCCACCAGCACTTCCCGACTCAGCGTTCTGAGGTTGCGAAACCGCTTGAAGTTTTCGATAAAGGTGTTGGAGCCGTCTACCCCGCCCTTTTCTCTTTCCAATTCCTCGCGCAACTTTTGTAGCGTGGTGTCGATGCCGAGAGTTTGGGCTTCGTACTTTTCCTTAAAGGAAAGGTATTGCTCTTTGGTTAGAATCCCCTCTTTATAGTCCGGATACAACTCCGTAATGTACCGGGCGATTTTCTCTTTCTCACGCTCGGCAGAATGTATCGCTTGCCCAATCCGGTTGGAGGATACGGAACGCTCCGGTGAGTTGTTGATTTGTTCAATCAGGGCGTCCATATCCACCGCCATTTCGATATACTTTTGGATGACGGCGAATACGGCTTTCTCTAAGGCGTCGCTGCGCACCGTATGCTTGGTGCATTTGGCGTTTGTCATCTTGCGATAGGTAGAGCAAACGTAATAGTTATAAAGTTTATTCGGCTGGGTGATGTTCTTTTTTTGCATAGCGCGACCGCAGTCGGCGCACTTAATAAAGCCCGCAAAAAGCGACAACTCCCCCTTATGCGGAGACGTGCGCGTATCGCGTGTTAGGAGCGATTGCACCTTATCAAACAACTCACGGTCGATGATGGGCTCATGCGTGTTTTCGACGACAATCTGCTTTGCGCGTTCAACGGAGCGGCATACCTGCACCTTATAACTTACGATTTCGGTTTTCTTCTGCACTAAATCGCCGATGTAAACGCGGTTAGTCAAGATTCGGCGGACGGAAAAATCAGACCAGTAGCCCGTCGTGTCTACGCGACCGCCGGGACGGTAGTTGAGTCCCTTGCTCTTTTTGTATTCTGCAATCCCCGGGATTCCGAGGTCATTAAGAATGCGTGCGATGCCGTTGATGCTCTTCCCTTCCACAAAACTTTTGAATATGAGACGCACCACTTCGGCGGCTTCGTCGTCGATGATTAAGCGATGGCGGTCGGCGGGGTCTTTACAGTAGCCGTAGGAAGCGAACGAGCCGATAAATTGACCTTGCTTGCGCTTGATGTTGAGTGAACTGCGTACTTTCGTCGAAATATCGCGGCAATACTCGTCGTTCATCACGTTTTTGAACGGAATGATGACGTTGCTCATCGATGCGGGGTTTTCAAAACTGTCGATAACGTCGTTCACCGAAATAAACCGAATTTTTAAGAGCGGAAAAATCGTCTCTAAGTATTTGCCCGATTCTACATAGTTACGTCCAAAGCGCGAGAGGTCTTTGACGATAACGCAAGTAACCTTTTGGGCGCGGATGTCCTCCATCATGCGAGAAAAATCGGGACGCTCAAAATTTGTACCGGTGTACCCATCATCGATATAGGTGTCATGGACGTGGATGGCCGGATGCCGCAGGATAAAATCTTCCAGTAATAGTTTTTGTGAGCCGATACTCTCGCTCTCTAACTTGTCGTCGTCATCACGCGAAAGGCGCACATACAGCGCAGCCCGCCATGAATTATTCATGACGAGTTGCGCCGCACAGGATGCCTCGTACTTACTTAATCTTGCCATATTTTATGTCTCCAAAAAAATCGGCGACATGCTACGGCGTCTTTAACACGCATTTATCATAGCATATCTCCGAAAAAAAGGCAAGCCTTTTAGTTAGAAAGTCTGATAAGTTTTGCTAAACTCTCTTGAATCGTGGGCGCGTTTTCCGAAAAAACGACTTTTACGGGGATTTCCTCGACCCTGAATAGGTACGGATTTTGGACTTGCCGCAGAAACTCGCAAACCCTTTCGGTCGGCGCAGAGTCGGCATCCAACATTATTTTGGTGATGTCCGTCAATTCGTCGGACGACAAGTCTCCAATTTTTTGTGCTTTTAATTCGATTAAGTCATTCTCTCTTTTCAAGTGGAACCACCTTCCTTTGCTCTCAAGTGTTTGTAATGCGCCATGCTTTTATGAGTTTGTTGTTCTAATCTAATATGCTCTATCATTGCAAAGAAAACTACCGCGAGTCGAGTATATCGCCAATCCGTCTAAAGCA
>Ga0123356_10004376_pt1 | contig 14600 bp, 11 predicted proteins | sample TergutEmb28metaG_2_FD_92546 | JGI IMG/M metagenome (GOLD analysis project Ga0123356, IMG submission 92546) | Embiratermes neotenicus P3 segment gut microbial communities from Petit-Saut dam, French Guiana - Emb289 P3 | ecosystem: Host-associated > Arthropoda: Insects > Digestive system > Gut ...
ACTGCGACGCGCAAAGTGTTGCTCTACGAGATCGGGGGTCTGGCCAAAGGCAAGACCCACGAGCTGATGCTGGTCAACACCAACTTGAGCTACGCGCCCAAACCCGCCACCTTCGTGGTCGACCGATTCGTGGTCGTCGACGGAAAGATCTTGGATGGCGCCGGACCGGCCAAAGCAGCTCCACTCAGCGCACCGGTACCGTCGATGGCGCCGTTGCTTGAGGTGCCTGACGATGATATGCCCGATATCTCGAACGAAGAGACATCCGCTCAGTGATCGACAAGCGAGCTAGGCGCTCCAAGAGAGGTACGGACCCGCTTCCATTGAAAGGGATACGGGTCGCCGTACTGCTCGGCATAGATAATCTGGCATGTAACAACCGTGTGCGCAAGCAAGCAAAGGCCTTGTGCGAAGCGGGTGCGAGTGTGACCGTCTATAACTATACCGAGCAATTGATCGAGGAGGATCCGGTACTTGCCGCTGAACCGTTTCAGGTCGTCTCTGTAGGAGACATCAAGTATACGGAAGCTGTCCCTTTCCCGGAACTGGCGCCCTACTTCGAGATCACCAATGAGAGGTGGCCTCGCTTGCTACGCATCGCCGATCACCTGTTCTTCAACAAAGTGTACAACGATCGCAAATCCCTCGAATACCAAAAGGCGTGCGGTGTGTGGCATATCGAACACGAGCAGTTCCATCACTTTTATACCGAACACTGTCCCTATTTTATGTATATGGACCTGGTCGAGAAGCCTGACGTGGTGCATGTCCATGATCTGGATGCTCTTTTCGCGGGAGCCTATATCGCGCGTCGCGAAGGCGCAAAGCTTATCTATGATTCGCATGAGATCTATCTCGAGCAGGGCTGGTCAGAGGAGGTCGCAGGGTGGATCGCGGTTCTTGCCGATATCGAACAGCGCGATATCCACCAGTCTGACGCGCTGATCACGGTCGTTCCTCAGATAACTACTCATCTGCTTGAAACCTATGGGTATCGTGGTCCTACCCTTGAGATGTATAACAGTTTCAATGAGGTGGCAGATGCCGCCTCACCGGTTTCTGACCCGGTCCGGTTCGTCTTCAGCGGCATGTTCGATCCCCAACGGAACCTGATCGAGTTGGTCACGGCATTCGACCAGCTACGAGGGATTGCGACTCTCTCACTCCAAGGTTTTGCCGGTATCAAAGAAGAGCTGGAGGCTCTGATCGAAAGACTCGACCTGCAAGAGACGGTGTTCTTTGTCGACCCGGTCGAGCCCTCTGAGATCGTCGCGTCGTTTCGCGATTACGATGTCGGCACGCTGATCTGGACACCTACCTCGAAAAACCTTGAGTTCAGCGGGCCCAACAAGCTCTTCGACTATATGGGGGCAGGACTGGCACTGGTCGCCTCAGATGATCTGATCTTCATCACCTCGGTGATCGAGGAATACGGTAATGGCTATACCTTCAAATTCGACTCGGTCGACTCCATCGCAGCACAATTGCGCGAGATCTGCGCCGATCCCGCTTTGATCTCTTCCAAGAAAAAGGCCTCATTGGTGGCGGCGCAACAGTTCGTCTGGGATCGACAGGCTGCTGCCATGATCGAGCTTTACCAACAGGTGCTCGAGCACAAGTAATTCCTGAGTATAAGCTGTTCCATTCACGAAACATCCATGACGTTGTGGTGAGATTAAGAGCGAAAACCGAGCGGTGAAGGAGCAGGTATGCACATCGGAGAGTACACGTCTATCGCTCAAGGAGCGCAGATCGCTGATGACGCGGTCATCGGAAACAATGTCACCATCTATCCCGATGTGATCATCGGGGCCGGCTGTACGATAGCCGATTGTGCCGTGCTGGGAAAGAAGCCGAAGCTGGCCGCTTCCTCGACTGCTGATACGAGCGGGCTGACACCTCTTAAGCTGGGAGATCGTTGCAGTGTGGGCGCTCACACCGTCTTGATGGCGGGTACCACGTTCGGTGACGGCTGTGTGGTCGGTGACAACGCCGGGGTGCGCGAGAAGTGCACGATCGGCGATGATGTGGTCATCGGACGCAGCGTGACCGTCGAGAACGGTACCAGCATCGGGTCGCGTACCCGCATCCAAAGTGGCGCCTATATCACCGCCTATGTCACCATCGAAGAAGACGTGTTCATCGCGCCGATGGTGGTCACCACCAATGACAATCTCATGGGACGTACTGAGGACGCGCTCAGCGATATGAAGGGTTGCACGATCCATCGCGGAGCCCGCGTGGGCGGAGGCGCGCATATCTTACCGAACATTGACATTGGACAAGACTCATTTATTGCGACTGGTAGTATAGTTACCAAAGACGTGGCACCTTACACCCTGGTGATGGGAGCGCCGGCACGTGCCGTGCGAGAGGTCGCCGACCGTGAGCGATTGGAGATGCAACGATGAGCGTGCCCTTACTCGATCTGACCCTACAGTATTCCCAGCTCAAAGACGAAAGCGATGCGGTATGGTTTGACGTTATGGAGCATGCCGCCTACATCGGTGGACCACGGGTGGCAGCTCTTGAAAAAGAGGTTGCCGATTACGTGGGGACCGAGTATTGTGTGGCCTGCGCGAATGGGACCGATGCCCTCTTCTTGATACTGGAGGCGCTCGGCGTCACGCGTGGCGATGAGGTCATCACCACTCCATGGACCTTCTTTGCCACGATCGAGTGCATCACGCACATGGGGGCGACCCCGGTCATGGTCGATATCGATCCGAAGACCTACAACATGGATCCTGTAGCACTCGAGGCTGCGATCACACCGAAGACCAAGGCGATCATCCCGGTCCATATCTATGGACAGTGCTGCGACATGGACGCGATCAACGCGATAGCTCAAAAGCACGATCTGGTCGTCATCGAGGATGCCTGTCAGGCGATGGGCGCGACCTATAAGGGCAAGAAGGCTGGTGCGCTTTCACGTGCAGCGGCATTCAGTTTCTTCCCGACCAAGAATCTTGGCTGCGGAGGAGACGGCGGCTGTTTGACCACCGATGACAAGGAACTGGCCGACCGTTGTCGCCTGATCGCCAACCACGGTATGCCCGAGAAATACATCCATACCGATTTTGGGACCAACTCACGACTCGACGCGCTGCAGGCAGGGCTTCTTAGCGCCCGTCTGACCAAGCTTGACGAATGGAATCAGCAAAGAGCTGACGCCGCTGCCCACTACGATGAAGAGCTTGCTGGTGTCGGTGATCTGGTCACACCCTATGTCGACCCCGACGGTACGCATATCTATCATCTCTATATACTCAAGACCGACAAAGCGGTGCAGCTCCAGGAGTTCTTAGGCTCGAAAAGCATCGGCTCGGCACTCTACTATCCGCTCTCTTTGCATGAACAGAAGTGCTTCGATCTGCTTGACGGTTATGTCAAGCCCGATCTGCCGGTCGCCGAGGAGTGTGCGAACGCAACGATCGCCATCCCGTGCTATCCCGGCATAACGCGCGCGCAACAAGATGAAGTGATCGCAGCGGTCAAGGAATTTTTCGCTGCGGATAAGTAGTGCCGTCCACGCCTGGATAGAGATCGATCATGACCGACCAAGAAAAGATCGCGGTATGCATCCTCTGCGATGAGGCGGCGTCTCTCTTCGAGGGGGGCGAGGATCTTCCTCGTTTCGGAGGTGCAGGGTTGCATATGTATCTGCTGGGACAAGGTCTGGCGCAAAACCCGCGCTATGAGGTCAGCTTCGTATTGAATTACACCTCTGCCGATACGCTGAGCGATCCGAATATTTCCTTTATCGACCTGCGCAAACACCGTCATTCGATCCTCTCGAGGCTCAAAGGTGCCGGTACACCTCGCGCCTATGATCATCTACCCAAAAAGCGGGTCTTTATCACCACGATGGCAGATTTCGCACCCCAAATGCTGCGAGAGGCAGGACGTGCCGGTGCACCCACGATATTTCAGACCGCCTGTGAGCATGATGTGACTCATCCCTACGAGCGCAGTGAGGAAGACGGCGCGGCGCTGATCGATGACATCGCCTCATGTGATGAGGTGTTCGTCCAAAGTGAGACCCAACAGCGCAATCTGCTGGAAAGTCGCAATAAACAATCACAGGTGGTCCACAAAGGCTGGCCGCTGCCTGACAAGCTGCCTGGCATGGAGGAAAAGAAGGGCATCCTGTGGGTCGGCTCGGCTCAGATGGTCAAGCAACCGTGGGTGCTGTTCGATGTCGCGCGGCTCATGCCCGATCAACCGTTCACGGCTATCATGCCTCCAGCGGACAAACAGGTGACCGACTACGCGCATCGTCAGGTGCGCGAGCTTGACAATGTGACCTTGATCGATACCCAGGTGAGCTATCCGAGGATCCAGGACTATTTCGATAAAGCGCTCATCTACCTGTTCACCTCGGAGTTCGAGGATGCCGCCTCACTGACCATTATCCAGGCGGCAGCCGGCGGTGCCGCTATCGTCTCAGAGCGTATGAATCCCGACGGCATGCTCGACGAGGACCGTTGTGGAATCCATGCGGGAGTCGGTGCGGATAGCGTCGTTGCCGCAATACGTCGCGTGCTGGCCGATGACGAGTTGCGTTCCTCGATGATCGAGAACGCATTCGCGTTCGTACAGAAGAACTTCAGTTTCAAAGATATGATCGATATCTACACCAAGACCATCGATGCACTGGTCGAGGACGCTCTATGAATGCTACCCCAGATCGCCCCACGTTGACGGTCTATTTTGCCTGGGATGAGTTCCTGGGTCTGCTCACTCCCACCGAAGAGAAGTGGTTTTACGGGGGAGCGGAGATGCAGCTGCAGCGGCTGGCGCGGATCTTTGCCGAGGCACCCGACTCGTCAGTGGTGCTGCTCACCGAGGACAGACCGCCAACCATCGATATCGAAGGTATGACCACCCGACGTATGAAACCCAAGCTCAAGCGCGGGCTTCCTCTGCTCGGACGCCTCATCAACCAAGCACGAGCTCGGCACTCTTACCAGGAAGCAAGCGATCACAAGATACTGATCACCTCTCAGCGCGAATCGTTCGACGCGATCGAGCGCGCGAAGCAGACCGGCGTCAAAGTGCTCTATCTGGTCAACGGAGATTCACTTATCGATGGCTCCAAGATCGTGACCCCTCTGGCCATCGGTGAAGCGCTCAAGCGTATCGAGGCTGCTGATATCGTCGGAGTCCTGACCGATCATGCCGAAAGAATCGTCAAGGAGCGCTTCGATAAACCGACGTTATATGTGGACAGCTCGATCATCTTGCCTGATCAAGTCGCCACCGCCTCGCACAACGACCACGTCCTGTGGGTGGGGCGCAATGTGCCGCTCAAACGTCCATGGGAGTTCCTGCGTCTTGCCAAGAGCCTTCCGCAACACCAGTTCGTGATGGTCGCACCGCTGGGCGAGCCGGAAACGACACGCCTGATCGCCCATGACGCCCGCGGTTTGGATAATCTGACTTACATCGAGGGAATGCCATGGGAAGAGTTGCAGGAACTCTATGCCACCGCACGCGTGGTGGTAGCGACCTCGGCGACCGAGGGTCTTCCCAACACCTTGATCGAAGCATCCGCCCATGGGATCGGTTACGTGTCGCTCTCTTTAGATTTCCAAGGCATCCTCGATCAGTTTCAGAGTGGATTTTGTGCCTATGATGATTTCGATCGCTTTGTAGCGTTGGTCGATGATCTCATGACCGATGACGCGCTGGCCGATCGGACCGGAGCCAACGCGCGTGCTGCAGCCGAAGAGCTCTGGGACGGCACCGGGGCGCTCGAGCGCCTTGCCTCCCGGGTATGGGAGCTGTTCGAGTAAGTGGGAGCATTAGCTGGCAGGCGGATCTGCCTTTCGCATCCGTACAACATCGCCTACGATGTACGGCTCCTCAAATCGGTGCAAGCTCTACAAGAAGCCGGCGCCGAGGTCTCGATCATGGTACGTCGCTATGAGACTGCGGGAGAGACGATCTATCATGATCTATGCGAGATCATCGAGGTCGACACCCGGACCGATTTCGCGCCGGTGCGTCACTCAGAGCACCGCATCTGGCTGCTCAAGATCATGTGGAACCTTCTCGTGTTCGAACCTCTGCGTCGACTCAAGACCGTACAAAAGCAATGGAACCTCGTAGCGGGATTTGCAGAAGAGATGATCGCGAGAGACTTCGATATCGTACAGTTCACCGACTATGTCTCGGCACCCGAAGCGCTCCGCATGAAGTCACTCTCATCGATCCCGGTCGTCTACGAGACGTATGAGTACTCCCCGACGGTCATCGAGACGGTCCATCAGGACAGCGCTCAGGCAGATTACTATCGCGATACCGAGATCGCCGCGATGGACAGGGTCGATGCGGTCATCGTGGTGGCAGACGAGATCGCCCAGGCATACTCGAAGAAGAGTGACAACCCCCACATCGCGGTCGTCTATAATGTGCCTCCGCAAGATCCACTGCCTCCCTCGGCTGTCTCCGATCCGCTGAGGTTCTACTTCCAAAGCATCATCCGCCCCGACTATGGGCTCGAGATGCTCATTGATGCGTTCGCAAACATCAAGGGCGCGTGGTCATTAGCTATTCAGGGACCCAACGCGTATCCCGAATACCGGGACAGACTCGAGGATTATATCGAGGAACACGGCATGAGCGATCGCATCAGTTTTCCTGAACCGGTCACCTCTCTCGAGGTGGTCGAGGCGGCGAACACCCACGATGTAGGGGTCCTGCTCATCCCATCGGTACAGGCAGGCAAGCTGCATCGCAACGCCAAGATGGCGCTGCCCAACAAGTTCTTCGTCTATGCGAACGCAAGCTTGGCGATGATATTGGGAGATTACATAGCGATGAAGCGCTTGACCGCCGGGTTTGATGCCGTCGCATGGGTCGATGAGCTGAGCCTCGATGAGGTGACGGCGACGATCCAGGCATTGATCGATGATCCGCAGCGCGTCGCGGCCATGAAACAGGCATCGTATGAGTGGTCTCAAAGGTATAACTATCGCACCGGTCTTGACCAGATCAAAGAGATCTACCGCTCGGTCGCAGACAGATAGATTCCGATGAATCCAGCACAAAAACTCAAACGGAACGTTACTGATGGTCTCATCTCTTTGATGAATGCCTATACCCGCAGAAAGCGCGCAGCGCTCACCAGCACTGCACCAGACGCGCAGGATCGACCGATCACGGTATTTTTCGAGGCGACTGATTTCCTCCCCCTACTGAGCGATGATGATCGCGACTGGGTCGCAGGAGGAGCCGAAGTCCAACAATCGTATCTGGCGCAGGGCTTCGCACACGATCCGCGCTTTCGGGTCGTGCTTGCCGATACGATACCACGACCATCCAGCCTCGACTCTCGTTTCTCGTATGTCCAGATTCCGGCTCATATCAAACGCGGGCTTCCCTATGTCGGGCGCTTGATAAATGCCGCGCGTTCAAGCAGGACATTTGACGATATCGAGCTACCAGCGGTCTTTCTCCAGACCCAGTTCGAGCGGTTGGATCTGACCTATGCCGCCCGTGGCGCCGGCATCAAGATCGTGAGATGGATCAACGGTGACTCGATCGTCGATGTGGGTCCCGATATCAACGAGATCACGCGCATGCATATCGAGCGTCGGGTCAAACCTGCCGACGCCCTGGTCGCGCAATCAACTCATCAGCAGCGACTGATAGCGAACAACCTCAATCGCGAGAGCACGGTGATCGGCAGTATGGTGCCGGTACTTTCCGGTGGCGATCCTCTCCCTCAAAGATTTGCCGCGCAAACCGCTCTGTGGGTCGGACGCTGCCACCCCATGAAGAATCCTCAAGGCTATCTCGATCTTGTCGCCAAGCTCCCTGACATCAACTTCATCATGGTCGCCGCACCCTGTGATGCCAAGCAGAGCTATCAAGATGAGATCATCGCGCACGCTCAGAACCTGCCCAATGTCGAGTTCTTCTATGGGCTTTCACTAGAGCGTACCCAGCAGCTCTATGCGCATGCGACGCTTTGTGTGAACACCTCGGACTCGGAAGGTATGCCCAACACCTTCATCGAGTCATCCTTGGCTGGAATACCGACCGCCGCACTCTCGGTCAATCCCGAAGGTCTCTTCATCGAGGAGAATGGCTGCTTTTGCGCTCAGGGTGATATCGATGCGTTGGCCACATGGATCAGACACATAATGGGAGAGTATGAGCTCTATGCCGATCGCTGTGGCAAGGTAGCAGACATGGCGCAACATCAGTGGAACGATCAGCAGGTCATCGACGACTACTATCAGCTCTTTCGTCAGGTGACGAGCTCACAAGCTTAGGAGCGCTTAGTTGCAGAGCTGCTCGATCTTGTCGACCAGCTCGACAGCACGCAAGCCGTCCTTGCCGGGCACCAATGGTTCACGCTCGTTGAGAATCGCATCGTAGAGATCATCTTGTTCAAGACGCAGTGGCTCGCCGCCCTTGGCCAACGTAGGGATCTCGATCACACTGGCTTGGGTGAACATCATGTCTTCATCAGCATGCTTATAGGAGACCTCGGCTTCGCGTTTGATCTCGACCTCCTGGCGCAACGTATCGGCTGAGAAATAACGCTCCGGCTCCGATATCGTGATGCGACGCACCTTGTCCTGGGTCGCTCGTGAGGTCTGGATGGTGGCCACGCAACCGTTGGCGAACCGAATGACGGTGGTGGCGGCATCGGTGGTGTCGCTAAAGACCTTCGTGCCGACCGCGTGGACCTCGACCGGCTCGCTGCCAGCCAGCCAGCAGGCAAGGTCGACATCATGCACGGTCAGATCGTAGACCACACTGTCCTTGATACGCGGAGTATAGGGCGAGAGGCGCTCGATCGAGATCATCTTGGGATCGGTGATCAGGCTTGCCAGGGATTTGATGGCAGGATTGAACCGCTCAACATGGCCGACCGCGAGCGTGACGCCCTTCTCCTTGGCTGCATCGACGATCTTACGTGCGGTCTCAGGATTTTCGGCAAGAGGCTTCTCGACCAGAAGATGCACGCCCTTCTCGATCAGGGGCAACGCGATCTCGGCGTGGTATTGAGTGGGTGTCACGATAATGGCGACATCGATATCGGGCAGCTCGTCTACAGAAGCGAACACCGGCGCATCCCACTGCTCGCCCAGCGCTTGGGCACGTTCGATGTCCGGATCGACGATACCGACCAGGTCGACATCGGGATGTTGCGACATGATCCTTATGTGATGACGACCCATATTTCCTGCGCCGAACACAGCTCCACGAAGTCTTGACATCTTGTCCTCCTCAACCGTTTGACCTTATGAAATAGGATAACATGGTAGCGACAGTTCAAGCTGAGGAGGTAGTGTGGCGATCAAGGTATTATCGGTGTTCGGTACCCGTCCTGAAGCGATCAAAATGGCACCGGTCGTGCGAGCACTCGATGAGGATCCCCGCTTTGTCTCGCGGGTCTTGGTGACCGCCCAACACCGCGAGATGCTCGACCAGGTTCTTGACTTCTTCTCTATTCGACCTGACCACGATCTCAACATCATGACCCAGGGACAGACCCTTGAGCAGATCACTTCGCGTGCGCTTGAAGGTGTTGGTGAGGTGTTGCGTGCTGAGAGGCCCGATCTCGTACTTGTCCATGGGGACACGACCACCACGTTCGCAGCGACACTGGCTGCGTTCTACGAAGGCATCCCCGTGGGGCATATAGAGGCCGGCATGCGCACCGGTGACCGACGCCAACCCTTTCCCGAGGAGATAAATCGCACCTTGGTCGCGCGGATGACGCACTACAACTTCGCTCCCTCCGATGAATGTGTGCGCAATCTTGAGCGCGAGGATATCGATCGTGAGCGCATCATCCGGACCGATCACAACACCGGTATCGACTCGTTGTTGTTGGCGAGAAAGCTCATGGAGCAACAAGGCGTGGTACCGGAACCGACAAAGCACATCCTGGTCACCGCTCATCGTCGTGAGAGCTGGGGCGAGCAGATGCGTGGGATCTTTGCCGCGATCGCCGATATCGCCAAGGCGCGCCCCGACTACCATATCAGTCTCACCACCCACGCCAACCCCATAGTGGCAAACGATGCCCATGAAATCTTGGCCGATATCCCCAATGTATCGCTGCTCGACCATCAGTCATACGAGGAGTTCATCGTGTTGATGGCTCATTCCCAGTTGATACTGACCGACTCGGGTGGCATCCAGGAAGAAGGACCGACTCTGGGAATCCCTGTGGTGGTGCTTCGCAACATGACCGAATATAACGAGCTGCTCGACGAAGGGGTCGTCTTCCTGGCCGGTACCTTACGCGAAGGCATCGTTGCCAAGGCCCTCGAGGTCCTTGATGATCCCGATGTCAGTGTGAAAGTGCAATCCTTTGCCCATGATCGGGCTCAGCGATCGAGCATACCGGCTATCCTCGATACACTCTTTCAAGGTATCGGGCACTAGTTCGAGGATTTGAGCTATGACGAAAGTGGCTCTGATAACCGATGCCCCCCTCTGCCTCGACCCCCGGGCGCTGCGCATGTATCGCGTATTGTCCCAAGCGGGCTATCAGGTCGGTGTGTTCGACCAGGGTGAGCAGATCGCCCGAACCTGCGAGCTGGTCAATGCAGATCAGCACTATCCCTCAATGATCCCCTCAGCGGGGATCGAGCGCGCATGGTGGCACTTCATGAATCGCGCCACCCCGCTGAGCGCCTACCGCAAGCGCATCCAGGCGCGCATCGACGATCTTACATCGTTTTATCCTGACATCATCTGGTGTGCCAATGTGTTCGACCTGGAGGCAGCGACCACGGTGAGTAATAATCTGGCCGCACCACTGGTCTATGAAGCCTATGAGTATTGGCCTGAGCACCTGGTATCAGAAGAATACTCCCTACCCACCCCGCTCAGTCGTTATCTGCAAGAGTTGGAGCGTTCCAGTGCGTCTCACGTTGACCACTTCGTTACGGTCAGTCCAACGTTTGCTCAGTGGTATCACGATGAGCTGGACTTTCCCCGTGCACACCTTATCGCTAACGCGCATATCCCTGATGATAAGATGGTCGGAGCAGACGGGGAGCGCGACGATCATGAGACAGAGGCGAGCACGACGCTCCGAATAATCCATTCAGGTCAGGTCACGAAGAACCGCAATGTCGATGCGGCGATCGATGCGATGGAGCTGACCAGCAACGCCCAGCTCACCATTATGGGATCGGGTCCAGGCTTCGATGAACTGGTCGGTACTGACAGTGAGGCGATCATTATCAAACCTGCTGTTGCGCATGAGGATCTCATCGACACGTTGCGCCACTACGATGTAGGGCTGCTGCTCTATGACGTGACGGCCAAGCAGACCGATGGGACATTGCCCAACAAGCTCTATGACTATCTGGGAGCCGGACTTGCTATGATCGCGGTCAGCACCACCGCACTGAAAGCCTTTGATGGGATCACCTTGTTTGCACGACTGATCGCAGGAGCCACACCTGAACTGATTGCAGAAGCGATACAGGAACTTGTCGATGATCGTGTACGGCTATCAGAGATGAAGCGTTCCTCAGCCCGCATCGGCATGAACTATCGGGCGAGCATGGTCGCCCAATCGATCCTCGATCTCATCGAGAAAGTGGGTACGGATGCGACCGGTCCTGCGGAAAGTGAACCTGCAGCTCTCGACGATGCGCCCGGTCCGTTCCTCTCGTTCTTGATACCGGCTTACAATGCACAGGAAACGATCGAACAGACCGTATCCTCGGTCCTCGAGCAAAAAGGGTGCGACTTCGAGGTGATCATCGTCGATGACGGATCGACCGATGAGACGGCAACGCTTATCGAGTCGCTCTACGGTTCTGATCAGCGCGTGAAACTGATCCAGCAGGAGAATCAGGGAACGGGTGGAGCCCTGCGCACCGCCGCAGCGCATGCTCAAGGTGAGTGGTTGCTCATGCTGGGAGCCGATGATTATTTTCCTGCCGACGCGTTGGAAAAACGCCAGGCTTTCATGCAGCGTCATCCTGGATTTGACATCTACTCCTCTGATTACTTCTATATATTTGACGATGGGCACCTTGAGCAGGCACCGAACTGGGGCAAGATCCGCAGTATCACGCTCGATGAACAACTGACGTTTCCCTTCATTGCGGGCAATGCTCTTTTCAAACGTTCCGTTCTCGATTCTGTCGGAGGGTTCCGACCGCAGTTCTTCAATGAGGACTACGACCTGTGGCTCCGCATGCTTGCCCATGGTGCGACCCATATCCACCAACCCGAACCGCTCGAATACTATCGGATCCATGAGGGACAGAAGACCGATGATGCCATCCGGATGCGCAGTGATGACAGCGCCATCTTGGCCGACCTGATCGATTCAGGTCTGCTCAGTCCTGACCAAGAAAGGATTGCGCTCGAGATGATCGAGAGATATCGTCGACGCACGCGCATCCGCAAACGCCTCTATTCACTGATAGGTAAAAAGCCGACCGAAGCGCTGATCAAGGCGGTGAGACGCTGATGCGTGTCCTGCTCATCGGTGCGGCCAACACGATCACCGGGGGAGGCGAGAGACACATCGCCGATCTAGCGAGAGGGCTGAGTGCGCGTGGCATCGCGGTCGGACTCGGTGCTCCTGCCGGTGGCGATATGGCCGAGCTTGCCCAAATCCTGGGCATACCTTACTTCGAGATCGATGCGACGCTGCGTGCCGCAAATCCGGCTATCAGGAGGGCTATAAAGGATTTCAAACCCGATATCGTGCATGCCCATGGGTCACGGGTCGCCTACTTCGCTCGTCAGGCAGACGATCTGGGTGCTCGGCGCTGCGTGGTCACCTTCCATGGGCTGCAGGGCGCCCACGGTTTCACCTCGAAAGCAAAGCTGATGATGGAGCGCAGCGTGCAGAAGAACACCGCGCACTTCATCACCGTCTGTCGTGCTAACCGCGACGAAGCAGAAGAACTAGGCATACTCGATCGAGCCAAGACCACCATCATCTACAATGGGGTCGCGCTGCCCGATATCGCGACACTTGGCTACTACCGTGGGCTTCGCCACCTCTCGAATCTGATCGGGGTCGATCCCGCGTACCCGGTGTTGCTCCACATCGGACGCATCTGTGCTGAGAAGGACCAACCCTCCTTGTTGCATGCCTTCGCATGGCTGCGTGCTAAGGAGCCGAATGCTCAGCTGGCCATGATAGCGACCGGTGACGAGGGTGACTTGGCAAAACTCCAGAAGCTCGCTCACAAGCTGGGCATCGAAGATGCCGTGCACTTCCTTGACGCGCACGAGGACCCGCTGCCGCTGTACGCCTCCTGCGACCTGTTCGTCCTGCCCTCGATATGGGAGGGGCTGCCCTATACGATCATCGAGGCGATGGCCAGCGGAGCGATCGTGGTGGCCAGCGATGTCGACGGAATTGGCGAGGCGATCGTCAATGAAGTGACGGGACTGCTCAGCCCTCCCAAGGATCCCGAGCGGCTCGCCGAGATACTTGAGGATGCGCTCGATATGACCGAGACGCAGCGCAAGCAGATGCGTGAGGACGCTCGTGCAGGCATTATTCAGCGCTTCATGCTTGATGATATGATTAATAACACGATTTCGGTCTACGATAAGGTCATGCAAGCACGCACGGGCGCTCAGCTGCGCCGATAAGGTTCTATGCATGTCCTCGAGGGGAATATGACCGGGAGTATGGCCACAAAGGCGCAGGTGAAGGCATAAGGAATGGACATGACACTCAAAGAGAAGCTCGGCAGTGATAAAGCAGTGTTCGGAGTGGTCGGACTGGGTTATGTCGGTCTCCCTCTTGCCGTCGAGATGGCAAAAGTCGGCAACAAAGTCATCGGTTTCGAGGTCAGCGACGAGCGCGCTGCACAGATAAACGCAGGTCAAAGCTATATCGGTGACGTACCAGATGAGGAGCTGGCTCCGCTGGTCAAGGCGGGGCTGCTCAGAGCCACCACCGAGTTCGATCAAGCCAAGGAGTGCGATTGCATCGCGATCTGTGTGCCCACACCACTCAACGAGATGAAAGAGCCCGATATCTCCTACATGGTGGATGCGACCAAGGCCATCGCGCCCCATCTGACCGATGAGACGCTGATCACGCTCGAGTCGACCACTTATCCCGGTACGACCGACGAGGTCATCAAGCCACTGCTCGAGGAGCAGGGATTCACCGTCGGTAAAGACATCTATCTGGCGTTCTCACCCGAGCGCGTCGATCCGGGAAACACCCAGTTCCAGACCAAGAACACCCCCAAAGTGGTGGGTGGATGCACCCCGAGGTGCACCGAGCTGGCTACTGATTTCTACGAGCGTTTCATCGACACGGTCGTGCCGGTCTCATCGACCAAAGCCGCCGAGCTCTCCAAGCTGCTCGAGAACATCTACCGCTGCGTCAATATCGCGTTGGTCAACGAGCTGGCCCAGCTGTGTGAGCGCATGGATATCAATATGTGGGAGGTCGTCGATGCGTCCAAGACCAAGCCGTTCGGGTTCATGGGCTTCTACCCCGGCCCCGGTCTGGGTGGACACTGCATCCCGATCGATCCATTCTATTTAAGCTGGAAGGCCCGTGAGTACGATTTTCATACCCAGTTCATCGAGCTTGCCGGTCTGATCAACGAGGACATGCCCTA
>Ga0123356_10004377_pt1 | contig 14597 bp, 11 predicted proteins | sample TergutEmb28metaG_2_FD_92546 | JGI IMG/M metagenome (GOLD analysis project Ga0123356, IMG submission 92546) | Embiratermes neotenicus P3 segment gut microbial communities from Petit-Saut dam, French Guiana - Emb289 P3 | ecosystem: Host-associated > Arthropoda: Insects > Digestive system > Gut ...
AATCCGGCTGCCGCAGATGAAAATTCATGCGTGCCGCCAACATTGATTTGTACTCTTCTGCTTGTACCGCCGCTCACAAATCTCAAGATGTTAGTGTCAACGATAGAAAATCCTTGAGGTTGTGTAGTGCCGGAACTGTTTATTATACCTATGTTTTGACCTGCCGCGTTAGCTACAGGCTGTCTGTGGCTTACTAAGCCGCCGCCTACTGTCGCGCCTGTTAAATCAGGTGCCCAGACGGGGTCATGCACGGGGCAACTACAGCAGTAGCAGGCTCCTGCTCTTACGCTGTGGTCGCCTCCGATGCCGTTTAAGCTTAGGGCGAGGTTAGGACTCGCCGAAACCGTCATCGGCATGAACGTGAGCATACCGGCAATCATTGCCAGCGTCACGAACAAAGAAAGAATTTTGCGTGATTTGGTTCGTACTTTCATGTTTTTTCTCCTATTAAAATAATAATTTTACGCCCGCCAAAATATATACATTATGGCGAACTAACTACGCAAAATAAATTGTACCATAAAGTGCAAATAAAAACAATCCCTTTACATAAAATATATAAATTTTGTGCAATTCTGCCAAAAATTATCTTGCAAAATAATCAAAAGTGACAACTGCCTTGCTTTCCCTATCGGCGGCTTTACGTATAAACCCTGTTAAGCGCAAAAGTTACAATAGCGTGGATATTCGCTCTCAGCGACTGCTCGGGCCAGGTCGCGTAGATTTCGCTCGATGTGACGTTTTTTATGTACTCTGTGAAAGGCACGCGGACATTTTTCGCGGCGGTGTTGTCGGGTCTGCCGAGATGAACCGTTATGTAATCGGGAATAATCACCTCATTACGTGAGCGGGCGGGCGACGCTTCTCTTATCGGGCAGGGTCTTTCGTAGGTCTGCCCGTTTGGCTCAACGTCGAGCGTTTCGCTCTGCGCGGGATACCGCTCATCGGCAAGCGGCTCTAAGTGCACAGGCAGAATCGCCGTCTGCGTGTCGAAAATCTCGATGTTCTTTATGTACTGCGTAACAAACCCCGCCGCCCGAACCTCAATGTCGCAAAGCGAATATGTAGGTTCTCCCGTGTGCGGGCAGAGCGTGTAGCGGTAGCAGGGCGCAGGCAGCGCGAAATCCTCTGTCCTGCCGCTCCCGTCTGTGAATGTCTTATAAAGGCTTTCGCCTTTTTGCTTTATAGTAACCTCAGCCTCGGCAATAGGCAGAGCCTCGTCCCCCGCCGACACCTGCACCCGTATGTATCCTGTACCCATATTCATGTCTCCTTGAAAAAGTTTCTAACATTATATGAGATAAGGATTGCGGGGGTGAATTGATAAATTATCAATTCTCTCCCCCGAAAACCTCTTTAAGCACCCAAAAATACCACCCCGCGCTCCCCGTGTAAAGGCTCCAGCCGCCCCGCCCGTACGCTTGCGGGTTCGTGTAAATATCCGCCGCCATATAATAAGGCTCGGTTTTGTATTCATCGCCCCTGCCGAACGGCGCAAGCATACGCGAAATAAGCTCCGCGCGCTCTTTTTTGCCCGCCTTGTGATAGGCTAATGCAAGCCATATCGCCGCGTGAGTATACTGACCGCCGTTCTCGCGGACGCCCTCGGGATAGCTTTCAACATAGCCGGGCGTCTGCCACGATGTTCCTCTTGCAAACGGCGGCGTGAACAGCTTCACGATTCTGTTGCGGGTGTCAACTAACTGCTCCTCCGCGCTAATCAGCGCGGATATTTTCCGCTGTTCATCAGGCATTTCCGCGAAGATTGCAAACACCTGCGGCAATAAATCAATCTTACAGCGGTCGTTTTTGGAACTACCCATTTCTCTGCCGTTGTCGTAAAACGCCCGCAGATAATGCTCGCCGTCCCACGCGAAAGCGTCAATCGCTTTGATTAAGTCCTCACGCCGCTTCAGGAGCGTTTCGGCGTACTCGTCGTCGCTCATCATTTTTGCAGTCACGCTGAACATCTTACACAGCATTGCATAGAACATCGACAGCCAGACGCTCTCGCCGCGCCCCTTTGCGCCGACGTTATTATAACCGTCGCACCAGTCGCCGCCACCCATCAGCAGAAGCTCGTGCCCGCCCTTCGCGTAGCCCTTGTCAAGCGCGCGTTTGCAGTGCAGATAGACGTTTTCTCTGATTTCGCTTGCCGCTACTTCGATATACTTTTCTTTCTCGTGTTCTTGCAATAACTCGCCATCGCAGTAGGGCACTTTTGTTTCTAAAAGCTTATAATCCTTCGTGATTCTTACATACTCCGCAGTCACAAAAGGAAGCCACAGCAAATCGTCGCTATACCGCGTGCGAACGCCCTTGTTATGCGTTTCCATATCGTGCCACCAGTGCAGAGCATCACCCTCAATGAACTGCACGGCACAGTGCCGCAGAATCTGCCGCTTCGCAAGCTCGGGACGAATATGAATCGCAGGAAGGCAGTCTTGCAGCTGGTCGCGGTAGCCGAACGCCCCGCTGTTCTGATAAAAGCCTGTCCGTCCCCACATACGAATCCCAATCGCCTGCCACGGAAGCCAGTAGCGATACAGCGCGTCAAGGCGGGAATCGCCTGTTTCTATCTTCTTTGCCTCAATCAGCGGCGCAGAGAATTGATAAAGCAGAGCATTTTTAATCGTCAGCGGTTCACGCAAATTCCGTGTGAACGCAAGGATAAACTTGATTTTTTCCTTGTGCTTGGGCGGAAGCTCGATTTTGATAATCACTGCGCCTATTATATCAGAACTCGGCGTAATTTCGCGTTTGTCCCAATCGCCCTCGAAAAACTTGAATCTGTCAGTTAAAAACGAAGAATCCTTGTCTGCATAAATCAGCATTGCGCCGCTGCAAACTCCTGCAGAATTCTTGAAAATCAGCGTGTTTTCTTTTACTGCGGGCTTCAATAAGCCCGCGTTTTCGCGCGTTACGCCGAGCACGGGCTCAGTGTAATATGCAATTTGGAACGTGCGGCTTTTCTTCGAGCGATTCTCAAGCTCTAAAACGATTTCTTTTCCTGTGCCTTTTTCAAAAACGCCGACTGTGGTTTGGGCGTGAATTCCTTTAATTACGCCGTGATATTCGGCGCGATTCGGCGCGAAGTTCGCAACACTGCCGTCGATTAAATCGTATATTTCGTCGCCGATTTTAGCGAGGAGAAGCTCCCCTTTATTATCGGCACGCAGGTCGTTGTTCCAGGGTGTTAATTTGTTTTCGCGGCTGTTTAATGCCCATGAAAAGCCGAGCGATTTGTCCGAAACTAACGTCCCGAAGCGCGGCGAAGCGAGCACGTTGCACCACGGTAAATCGGGGTTGTTTTCGATGATATAATTCTCGTTTTCAAAACGGTTTTCTCTGACCCCCTCTCCGAGGGGGTGGCGCGAAGCGTCGGGGGAGTCCGGCTTTTCACAAGATAGTATCGGCAGGAATTCCGGCTCTTTTATTTTCTTCTTTGTGTCGGGCGCGAGCTCGTCCGAACGCTGAGTATAGCAGGCGATTGCACGCAATAAATTAAGCAAATCAGGCTCGGTTGTGCTTTTGCCAACGACGTAGACTTCTGTGCCGATTTCGCGCCTTAGCTGCTCGACTAAAGCCCGCTGTGCTTCGTTTTCGTACAGCATAACGAGGTCGAATTCAACGCCGCACAAGCATAACGCTTTTTTCATTTCAATCATTGCATCCACTCCGGTGCTGTTCGCACCGAAGGCTCCGGTTGAATTATTATAAAAATCAAACAAAACAATCGGAAAATCGCCCGAAATCCCGAGCTTCCATAACGCCCGCACATCAAGATTATTTTTCATAACGGCTTTCGCGTTTATTTTCGGCGTGTATAAAATATGCGGCAGAATCCGCGCCGTGAAGCGCCCGTACATGGTATCGCGGACAAGCGGCGAGATTATTTCCTCGCTTGGCTTATCAATAGCCACTTCGCCGCTTCGCATATCTGCGGCTAAGTTCAGCACCTCCTGTTCGCTTTCACCGTAGCAGATGAACAGCTCGGCGTCCTTCTTGCCGAACGCGTCAAGCGGAAAGTCAGCCTTCACAAACACACAAGGACAGGGCACGCTTGTAGTGTCAGTTACCCGCTCGCAGGCTTTTTTAAGCGCGCTTAGCATTCCGCCGTTTCGCTCAATTACGTCCTCGCGGTTGAAAGAAAAAGTGAAGTCTTCTTCGTTTTTGAACCCAATTGCCATGACTGTTTGATGTTCGCCGGTTCTTTCTTTTCTGCTTGCGATTATTAGTTTTTTCTCTTCGTCGTATTTAAGCTTCAGGAACAAGTCCATGAACGCAGGGTGTGCGGAGATGTCGCGGAACTTTGCAAGAGCAGGCTCAAGATAAATCGCAAGGGTCAGCTGCCGCTTCATGCCGCTCAAATTCTCGGCGGCAAAGCGGCGGATTTCAACAGCCTTGCAGGGGTGCAGATACACCTGCTGACCTAACTGCAGGTTTCTGCTGTTAAGATAGTACTCCGTACTGTTTTGTAAAAATATAACGCTTGTTTCCGGCGGCGCGCCGGGGGCGTCGCGCCCTACGCGCGGGTGATTTAAAAACGGCATTGCGTGCTCACTTTCGCAAAACGCAAACAGCGTCCCGCGCGGGTTCAGCAGGTCTTCTGTCTTGTAAAAAGCCGACTTCCTGTCGAAGTGCGTGGTGCTCACGCCCATATCTGTAGTCAGAACGGTTAAAAGGCTGTTCGACAGCGGATTTACATGGATTTCTGCAGGATTAAACTGCGAGAACTCCGTGGAATTCATGCGATAAGTCTGCTCTTCCTGCCATTCGGGAGTTGCAAGCACAGGCTCACCTGCCATTATTTTTTCTTCTAAAAGCTCCTCCGCGCGCTTCATGTCAGAATCGCTCAGAAACAGCTTTTGCAGCTTGCCGTCATGCAGTGCATTGCACACTCCCGCGAGCGACATTCCGACGTGGTGCGCCATGTGCGACTTTACAACTGCGTAGCCTGAGCCGACGCGGTGCTTTGTGAAGTCTACAGCTTCATAGAAGCCGTATTTACTATGCGTAACGCCGAGCTTTTCAAGGCGCGCCAAATTATTATACGAGCCAATCGGGTCAGTCGCGAGCGACAGGAAGCTCGAATAAGGCGAAATCACGCGCTCTTTGTTTAAGCCGCCCTTGAGTCCCACAGTCTGAACGCCGTGCGCCTTGTACTGATAATTCAACGCCTCGTCAAACGCATAATATCCGCTCTCGGAAATCCCGAAGGGCAGATTAGTTTCCCGTCCGCGCTTCTGCTGGCAATGCAGTGAAAAGCGCAACGCCTCATATTCCATACTGCCCTCCTTTGAACCTAACAGCAATTCCGGCATATAATACTCGAACATCGTCCCCGTCCAGGCGACAGGCGCGGCGTAACGCCCGCTCCTGCCCATAACGCGTCCGAGCGAACGCCAGTGCTTCTTTTCAGCTTGTCCTGTCGCAATTGCATAATACGAAAGCATACGCGCCTCGGACATAATCAGGTCATAATTATGCCTTGAAAGCTCGTTCGTTTCTACGTCAAAGCCGATTGAAAACAGATTCCGCGCCTTGTTGAAAAACGGCTTCAAATCAGTTTCGTGCATTAGCTTTTCGATTCTTGCTTTTAAGTCTTTGTCCTCAATTGCTTCTTTCACCGCGACAAGACAGCAGACGAAGTTCCCGCTGTCCACGCTCGACACGAACGGAGAAATCACGTTCAAGTCAATCGTTTCGTACCAGTTCATCAGATTCCCGTGCCATTTTTGAAGCTTTTCGATTGTTGTAACTGTGTCGGAAACGCGCTTTTCAAGCTCTTGCCTTTCGATAAAACCAAACACGTTCGCGACTACACACGAAATCAAATACATACCGATATTCGTCGGGCTTGTCCGCGCGGAAACGCGGTAAACAGGGCTGTACTGCACATTATCGGGCGGCAGAAAATTATGCTCCGCAGTGACGTAATCCTCGTAAAACCGCCACATCTTGCGTGCATTTTCCTGCAGCTCGTGCTTCATAGTTTTGCTGAACTTAGGCTTCACCGCGCCGCTCGTCCTGTCTATATATAAGGTAAGCGGCAAGCTCGCAAGAAAAATCACGCTTAAAATAAACACAAGCAGATTATCGTTAATAACCGACAGAATCAGCAGTCCCGCGGAAATAACTCCCGCTCCGAGCATATGTGAAAAGCCCGACCTCATGCCCTCTAAGGCAGAAGCTGTCGTCCAGTCAAGCAGGCGCTTTTTCGAGAAATTCATGCGCCAGATAACGCGCAGAAGCGCATCTGCGCTGACTAATGCGTTCTTCACTGCGAACATAATTTCAAGGATACATTGCCGTAATAACTGCTTCGTCTGCGAAATTACAGGCGAGTAGAAACGCCGATAAAACGCGAATCGCCGCCCGCGTATTACAGACGGGAAAAAGCCCATAAGAAACGGCATGGTGATTGCCAAAAGCCCCGCCAACGCAATTACGTAGGGGCGGGCATTGCCCGTCCGTAATAACGGCATTAATGCCGAAACCGCAAAGCAAAGCAATATAAACAACGGCGTAATTGCTCTTCGCACGTTGTCTAATAATTTCCAGCGTGTCAAGCCCGAAAACGCACGGTCAAATACAAACCCGAAATTCTGCAAGTCGCCGCGAAGCCAGCGGTGCTGACGCTTGAAGTACGCGCTTGACGTATCGGGGAAGCCGTCGCTGAACTCAACATCGCCCGCGTAAACAACGCCCGTACAGCCGCCCTCAAGAATGTCGTGCGATAATATGCGTTCAGGTTTAAATCTCGGCGCGCCGAGGGCGTCGCGCCCTACATCGCACTTTTCTAAGAAAATATCAATGTTTATAAGCCCTTTGCCGGTGAAAATCCCCTCGCCGAAGCAGTCCTGATACATCTCGCCCGAAAAACAGTCATAGCTCGACGCGCCCGCGCACCCGCCGTTTCCGCTCATAGCGCGGGAAAAGCCGGTTTTGAGGTAGCTGTCTAAGGTTGTGGTGATTCGGGGTGCGATTATACCTTTATAAATGTGAAGCGGATGCAGAGCAATGCTCACAAGCTCAGAAATGCTGTCCATAAGCGGGATTGTGTCATAGTCAAGAGCCATGATATACTTGATTCCATGTAAAGCCGCTCTGCTCCCAAACACAGCTCTCACGCCGCATTTGCGTTCTTCTTCGCCTTTCAGCAATTTCGCAAGTGCAGTAATCGCGCCGCGTTTGCGCTCCTCGCCCTGCCAAAGATTCTGCGTTTTGCAAAATCTGCGCTCCCTCACAAGCATAACGAATTCGCCGTTCTTGAAATGCTTTTCTGCGGCTTCGAGCAGCTTCTCGTCTTCGGGCGTTTTAGCGTCTTTTGCAGGCTTGAGGTCGCAAAGCAGTGCGAACTTTAAGTTTTCGGTGTCGTTTTTAAGCTTTGCGGCTTTGAGCTTTTCAAGTCCGCTTACTACGTCCTTCTCGGACACAATCAGCGTCGAAATCACGCACAGCGTCTTCGCACGGCTGGGAATTTTTCCTTTAAGCGCGAGACGCGGAATCAGCCCCGCGCCGCGCACGGATTTCACTGTAATATAGTCGATTAGCGGCTTTATAACTGCCAAGCAGGGCAAAAATACGAAAAAAGCCGTCCACCAAGCAGAAAGCAGGGCGAAAATCCCCGTCAGCAGTCCGCCGAGCAAAAACAGCGACCACAAGTAGCTTTTCAGCTTTACGAACGGGAAAACGCGGCGATAGTCTTTGACGATGACTTCGCCAATATGATTATTTGTTCGCCTATTCATGTATTCGCGGGAAAGCCGCGCTTCGTCGATTCCCGTTGCGACGGCGACTTCGGCGGTCATGCGGCGATAAGCCGCGCGAGCTTCCTCGGTCAGCTCGGAGTAGAGCTCGTCCTCGCGGTAAAGCGCGTCCACAGGGTTCAACGCCTCGCAAAGCACCTGCGGGTCAAGGTCGGTCAGCGCGCCTAATTTCGTCCCGTGGTCATGCTCTGTCCCTGCGATTGCGCCTGTAATCACGCAGTATTTCGCCTGCCAGACTAAGCTGTCTATGTCCATAGAGGAAAAAGGCTTAACCGCCGCGACTTTGGACACGACGCTAATTACTTCTTCTTCGTTTATGACCCTCAGTGCGCTTACGACGCCACCGAGAGCAGGTGAAACCCGCTTATTCTCGCGAATCATGCTTATATAAAAGCCCTTGTGCGCCCTCATGAGCATACCGAGCTCTTTTTCGAGCAGACGCTTTTCTGTTATGTTTTTGCTTCGGGCAAGCGAACGCCGCGCTGTCCGCAGTGAAGCGTACAGCGTTCTGAGCGGACGAGAAACCCAGTCTGAAGCAGTTATTTCCGTAATTTTTTCTGTCATCATGCTTATATTCTGCCCCTTTTCAGAGAAAATAAATATAAATAAAAAAATTTTTTAAAGAAAATTAAAAAAAATACTTGAAAAGTTTGTCGGGATAGTGTATAATGGTAAAAGTATGTTCAATTTTCTTTAACCGGAAGGGATAAGATTTAATTATGAACAGCAGTAAATCTGCATTTATAGCAACTATAGTGGTTGCAGTGCTCGCCATAGCGGCGGCGGTCTTCGCTTTGCGGAATATCACACCGTCGGAACAGGAACCGAGCTTCACCTATGAACCCGAGGAATACAGACCGTCTGACACGCTTAAAGATGAAATGTTAAACGCGGCTGAACGGATTATCGCAAACAACATTATCTTAATAAGACTTTATATAACGCACGGCGTCCCTGTTGTCCGCGAGCCATATGCGAACACCACGGACAGACCTCTCGGGAATCCGCCCGAGGACGGATATTTCTATTCGGCAAGCAGTGAATTCAAGACCTTTGCGGAGCTTGAAGCACTCGTGCGTGAGACATTTGTCGCGGAGGAAGCCGAGCGGATTATTAACAACAAGCTTGACAACGGCGAGCCTTATTATAGTGACTTCGGCAGGATTTTCGGCGAAAAGCGTGCCAATTCTGACGGCGTTACGCTCGGACTGAGCGAAAAATTCGCACTCGCTATGCACCCTTATCCCAGGCAGGACGCGGATTATCACATTAGCTGGGTTGACGCGGGATTTAGTTTAGTTGCGATTTCCGCTGAGGAGTCAGAGTTGCGGATTACGCTGACCATAAACGGCGAGCCTGCAGTTATCGAGCGCAGAATGACCAACTTAGACGGCTCGGGCTGGCGCATTGACAGGCTGATTCATGAATAATAAAGACAGAAACCCGCTGTCCGCCTACATGATTGTCAGTCACATTGCCTTTGTCGTGGCTATGCCGCTTCTGCTTTTTATCGGCGGCGGAACGTGGTTAGTAGATAAAATGAACTGGAGCGAAAGCCTTAAAATCGTTTGTGTCCTGCTCGGAATCGTAGTTATGGCGGCTTCACTCATTTCGTATCTGCGGCACTTGATTGCAGAGTATGGCTCGGGCGACGAAAAGCCTGTGTTTAAGCCTTCAAATAAAGAGCGTGATTATTATGAAAATTAGTCAAGGCGAGAGAATCGCGCTAACCGAGCTCCGCGCAATGCTTCCTTTCTTTCTGATTGCGAACGGTGCAGTGCTGATTATCAGCGCAGTTATCGGAATAGCCGGGGTTTTCAACGTAAGCTTAGACTTCGGAATCTTCACGGGACTGCTCTTCGGCAGTGTCGTCAGCGCGGCGAACTTCTACTTCATAGGCTTCGCGTCAAGCAAGCTTCTTGGGCGCAGTCCCGAAGCGGGAAACAGAGGCTTCGCGGGGGTCGCATTCGGACTGAGGTTCTTCGGAATGTTCGCGCTGTACTGGGTTTTAGCGACATTCGGCTTAATAAACTTATTCACGGCGTTGATACCATTGTTATACCCAAGCTTTTACTACAAAATCAAAGCAATTTTCAATAAAAGTGTGTAAAGGATTCAACAATGAAAAAAGCAGCATTAATCTTAATAATTACTGCGTTCATGTTCAGCATGACAGCTTTTGTTTCTTTTGCCGAGGAAAAGGAAAAGGAACCCTTTGGCGTAGAGGGCGCGCAAATCATTGTACCGATTGAAGCTTTCGGTATATCAAGCGCGGCTGACAGCTTCGTATCTCTCAACATCACGGCTTCGCTGACTACTCAGTGGGTTGTAATGCTTATTCTCGGTACGATTTTCTTCCTGCTCGGCAGAAATTTAAAGGTCAAGCCCGAAACCAAGACACAAGCCGCGGCGGAAGCCTTTGTCGGCTTCTTTACAGGCATGGTAAATGACGCAATGGGCAGTAAATACATAAAATATGTTCCTTACATAGCGGTGATATTCTGTTTTTCAATGTTTAACAGCCTTGCAGGGCTTTTGGGTATGCGTGCGCCGACAGCCGATATTTCGGTAGTCGGTACATGGGGCTTGATTACTGCGTTCCTTGTTCTGCGGAACAAATTCAAAACAGGCGGATTTTGGGGTCCGTTCAAGAGCCTGCTTGAGCCTGTAATCCCGATGGCACCTATTAACCTTATCGGCGAAATTACCAACCCGCTCACCCAGTCCTTCCGTCACTTCGGGAATATTCTTGCGGGTACTATTATAATGGGGATTATTTACTGGGCGCTCGGAGCCTTCGCGATGTTCATTCCCCTGCCGGCAGTGCTTTCGATGTACTTCGATATATTCGGCGCAGTGGTGCAGGCGTACATCTTCTCGACGCTCACAATGGTTTACGTCCTCATGGCGGACAGGAGTCCCGACAATGCATAATGCATAATGCATAATTCATAATGGAATATAGTTAATTATGAATTATGAATTATGAATTATAAATTATATTTTTTTGGAGGTTTCATTATGGATTTATTAGAAGCAAAATCTGTGGTTTTAGCTGCGGAAGTTATGGGCGCGGGAATCGCAATGCTCGCGAATATAGGCCCCGGTCTGGGCGAGGGTCTTGTCGGCTCGAAGGCAGTTGAAGCAGTAGGCAGACAGCCCGAAGCAACAGGCGTTATTACAAGAACCATGATTATCGGTGACGCGATTTGTGAAACCAGTGGTATCTACGCGTTTATCTTCGCGTTAATGGTAATGTTCACACGTCCGTTCTCCAGCTCGTTAGGCTAAAATCAGCCAAGTTAACTAAGCTATAGAAAGGACTGGGCTTATGAACTCACCTATTGTCGGGATTAACCTCACGACTATAATCGGTACATTTATTAACACTCTCGTTCTCCTGTTTCTTTACTGGAAATTCTTGCACTCTAAGGTAATGGTAATTCTTGAAAAGCGCAAGGAATTAATCTCGGCTGACCTTAACTCTGCCGAGCAGGCGAAGCTGTCTGCAGAAGAAAAGGAAAAGCAGTACAACAATCTTTTAGCGGGCTCGCAGGAGGAAGCAGACAGAATCGTCACAGCGGCGACAGTCCGCGCTACGCAGAAGGAACGTGAGATTATTTCGGGTGCAAACGAGGAAGCAGCGCGGATTTTAAGTAAAGCCGATGAAAACATCGAGCTCGAAAAGAAGCGCGTAGTCAACGAAATCAAGAATCAGATTTCCGAGCTTGTCATCCTGACGGCTTCCGCTGTCGCGGAAAAAGAAATCAGCGAGAAGGATAACAGCGAGCTGATTGATTCATTTCTTGTTAAAATTTAAACCACACGGACGCGCAATGCGCGCCCCTACGGAGGCGTTATGAAAAACACAATTGAAAACATATATTCCTCCGCGTTTTTTGAAGTGCTTGAGGACGAACACGGCAACGCGCAAGCAGGCTTTGAGCCTGTGCTTGCCGAGCTTGAAGCTGTAAATGACGCGCTTTCCGGCGCGCCTGAGCTTGCCAAAGAACTCGTGAGCTTCTGCCTCGCGCCCGGAATCAAGGAAGAGGAAAAGTTAGCCGTAATCAGAAGTGTTTTCGGCAAGGCTTCCCCTTATGTTTTGAATTTTCTGTGCATTTTAGCGCAGAAGGAGCGGCTCGGGCATTACGGCAGAATCTACCGCAATTTCCGTGCAAAATACTACGATAAATTTAAAATCACGCCCGTCACGGTTACGAGCGCGTTCGCGCTCAGCGGCGAGCAGAAGAATAAGCTTATTGCCAAGATGGAAACCGTTACAAGCAGCAAGGTCGAGCTCACTGAAAAGACCGACAAAAACTTAATCGGCGGCGTAGTCGTTGATTACGGCGGTTCGCGCATTGACGGAAGCGTTAAGCACCGCTTAGACTCGCTTAAAAAAGAAATCGCAGAGATGGTTCTGTAATGTAGGGAACGGATTAATCCGTTCCGCCGCATAGAAAACGGAACGCAAAATGTCGGAACGCATAAATGCGTTCCCTACGTAACTGCACAATTATCCCTGCAGAATCGGGGAAAACGAGACAATTCATTTCGATGATACTTACGAAAGGACTTGGTTAAAAATATGGATTTACGTCCGGGTGAAATTACTGCCCTAATCAAAGACCAAATTAAAAACTTCGGGGCGAAAATAAGTTTGTCCGACACGGGAACTGTTGTTACCGTGGGCGACGGGATTGTGCGTTTGCACGGGCTCGAAAAATGTATGCTCGGCGAGCTTTTAGAGTTTGAAAACGGCGTACAGTGCATGGCTCTCAACTTAGAGCAGGACTTCATCGGCGCAGTTATGCTCGGCAGTGACGCGGAAATCCGCGAAGGCGATACTGTAAAACGCACAGGGAACATCGTTTCTGTGCCTGTTGGTGAATCGCTCCTCGGCAGAGTTGTGAACGCGCTCGGTCAGCCGATTGACGGCAAGGGTCCAATCAGTGCCGCCGAAACCCGTCCGATTGAAAAAATCGCACCGGGAATCATAACTCGTAAAACCGTAAACGTTCCGCTTCAAACGGGAATCAAGGCGATTGACTCGATGATTCCGATTGGACGCGGTCAGCGTGAGCTTATTATCGGCGACCGCCAAACAGGGAAAACTGCGATTGCTGTTGATACTATTATTAATCAGAAAACCACAGGCGTAATCTGCATTTACGTTGCAATCGGGCAGAAAAGCTCGACCGTTGCAACCGTTGTTGAGGAGTTCAAAAAAGCCGGCGCGCTCGACTATACCATAGTCGTTTCCGCGGGTGCTTCCGAGCTCGCGCCTATTCAATATGTCGCGCCTTACGCGGGCTGCGCTATGGGTGAATACTTCATGGACAAGGGCAAAGACGTGCTGATTGTTTATGACGATTTAACCAAGCACGCTGTTGCGTACCGCGCGCTGTCGCTTCTGCTCAAGCGTCCTCCGGGGCGTGAAGCCTACCCCGGCGACGTTTTCTACCTGCACTCTCGTTTATTAGAGCGTTCTGCGCGCCTCACTGAAGAATACGGCGGCGGCTCAATTACCGCGCTGCCTATTATCGAAACGCAGGCAGGCGACGTTTCGGCGTACATTCCGACAAACGTAATTTCGATTACAGACGGGCAAATCTTCCTTGAAACCGAGCTGTTCAATTCGGGAATCCGCCCTGCAGTTAACCCGGGTATTTCGGTTTCGCGAGTCGGCGGAAATGCGCAGATTAAAGCTATGAAAAAGGTTTCGGGAACACTGAAGCTTGAATACTCGCAGTATAAGGAATTGCAGGCGTTTTCACAGTTCGGCTCGGACTTAGACGCTGATACAAAGAGCCGTCTTGCGAACGGCGAGCGCATTGTTGAGGTTCTCAAGCAGGGCAAAAACGCGCCTGTCAGCGTTGAAAATCAGATTATAATCATCTTCGCGGTTATCAACGATTTCCTCAAAAACGTAGCAGTCAGCAAGGTTGCCGAGTACGAAACCGCGCTGTTCAAGCACATGGAGCAGCAGCACAAAAACATTTTAGATATTATCAGAAACGAAAAAGACATAACTCCAGACACCGCGAAGGACTTAAAAACCGCGCTGTCGAAATTTACAGAGGATTTCGTGAAGAATAACGCGTAGGAGGTTCATTATGTCAAAAGCAGCTTTAGTTTTGAGTATTATATCGCTCGTTTTTTCGGCGGCAACGCTGGCTCTCGTGACGCTTTCGTTCGTCGTGAAAAGAATTTCTTACTTTGAATCAAATTAAAAGGTAATTTATTATGCCGAAATCAAGTATGAAGACCATTAAACGCCGCATTAAGAGCGTCGGTTCCACCCTCCAAATTACAAAAGCAATGGAGATGGTGGCGTCGTCGAAGCTTCGCCATGCAAAAAAGCGCGCAGAAGCTCTGCGCCCCTACTTCGAGGCGCACGCGGATATGCTGGCGGATATCGCGGCAAGCAAGACGGATTTCGCGACTGTTTTCACGGCGAAACGCGAAATAAAGAACCGCCTGTTCATCGTGATTGCGGGCGACAGAGAGCTCGCAGGCGGCTTTAACTCCAACATTCTGCGGCTTGTTACCAACTATGAAAAAGAAAACGGGCAAATTCCTGCAAAGATTATCGCAATCGGAAAGCGCACAGTAGACTTTTTCCGCAAAAAAGAACGCGAAATAGTCGCTGAATACCCGCATTTCTGCGAAAAATTGAAACCTGCGAAGTGCGGCGATATCGCGAATCTTGCGGCTGATATGTTCAAATCGGGCGAAGTTGACGAGGTTATGCTGTTTTATACGTCTTACATTTCTGCACTTCGACAAGAACCTACAGAAATTCAGCTTCTGCCGTTCGACGTG
>Ga0123356_10004378_pt1 | contig 14591 bp, 12 predicted proteins | sample TergutEmb28metaG_2_FD_92546 | JGI IMG/M metagenome (GOLD analysis project Ga0123356, IMG submission 92546) | Embiratermes neotenicus P3 segment gut microbial communities from Petit-Saut dam, French Guiana - Emb289 P3 | ecosystem: Host-associated > Arthropoda: Insects > Digestive system > Gut ...
CGATGACTTTTATCATCGCGATCTCTGTTTTCGCGGCTTTGTTGCCGATCGTGTCCATCAAGTATGCTGCTTTTAGGGTGAGCAATCGTGCTTGCTCAATCATGATTCGTGACTCAGCGATGCGTTCTTTCCAAACTGAATGCGCGGCGATCGTGGCTCCGAATGCAGTCCTGAGCTGTAGTCTTCTGCACATCTTTTCTAGTGCTCGCTCCGAAATGCCTATCAACCGCATGCAATGGTGTATGCGACCTGGGCCTAGGCGTGCTTGCGCGATTTCAAATCCTCTCCCCTCTCCTGACAGAAGGTTCGAGGCAGGAATCCGTACCTCTTCAAATGTAACTTCTGAATGCCCATGAGGTGCTTCATCGAAACCAAAAATGGGGAGCATCCGACGTATAGTGATTCCTGGCGTACTGAGAGGTACTAAAAGCATGGATTGTTGTTTATGAGGGTCTGGATTAAGTGGATCTGTTTTGCCCATCACAATCAGTAACTCACATCGGGGGTCCAACGCACCACTCGTAAACCACTTTCGTCCATTTATGACGTAGAAAATGCTTTCACGCCTGATTTCGGTTTGGATGTTGGTGGCGTCGGACGAAGCCACTTCTGGTTCAGTCATGGAAAACGCTGACCTAGTTCTGCCTTCGAGCAGCGGCTTAAGCCATCGTTCCTTGTGTTCAGCCGTACCGTAGCGAACTAGCAGCTCCATATTACCGGTGTCCGGAGCAGAGCAATTGAAGATTTCAGGTGCATATAGAGACCTACCCATGATCTCTGCGAGAGGCGCATACTCAAGATTTGTAAGTCCGGCACCGTATTCACTTTCAGGAAGCCAAAGGTTCCATAGTCCCAACGATTTGGCCTTCGACTTGAGCTCGTCGACGAGTGGTACGGGTTTCCAGCGCGTGTTTCCGCCCCCGATCTGAGTCAGGATCTCATGTTCGTTTGGATAGACGTTAACCTCCATAAAATCCATGAGTCTTGACTGAAGTTCTTGCACCTTGGGCGAGTAATTAAAAAACATTTTGTCCCCCGTCTTGATTGTAGCTGATAGAAGTGTTCACATAACCTCGAACACGCCAGCCGCACTCGTTCCCCACTTCTACACATCGAGCTTCTCGGATTATCTGCTGGTTAATAGACTTCTCTTTTACACGAGATCGATTCGAGTCCGTCGGCCACCCCGATGGGAATGTTGTGTATAATGAGCCGGTAAGCTGCCATTGCAATGGCGTGTAGCCGAGCCGACCAGAACCGTTAACTGTCACACCAGCGACCTCCTGTCGGAAGCACTGTCTTAATTGAAGCTGGGCTACTATTGATCACAGTGTATGATTGCTGCCTTGAGGCTCCAAGTCTGTAGCTTCGCATCTCTATAAACGGTATTAACATCCAAGTCTGGAAGAACCAACCCCGCCTCCTGGGCCTCCACATACGCGAGACCGATCTGGAGGGCCAGACTTGGCCACGGTGGAAGTGGAACGAAATCGATTTGCTCCCGGACCGAACCGGAATGGATCGCGAGCAAGCTCTCAGCCAGTGCCCGATACAGATGATTCACGCCCACACGGTTAAACGGCTCGCCCAAGGTGGCCGGTAGGCAACCAGTGTTAGCCATATGATCCACTAGACGCTGAGCTAGCGCAATCAAACCTCGATGTGTGCATCCTTGGGCCTCCGGGTAATAGATAGGGCTACTGGTAGGCCCCAGGACACAGTCGCGTGGGATCTCCGGCGGCAGCTGACGCTGCTCTTCAAAGGCTAACAATTCGCGCGCAATGGCAGAGGTGATCTCAGCAGGACTGAACCGCGGGTGAAGCAGAACTTCATTAGCTTGGCTAATTGCTAGGGCTGCTTCCACGAGTTCCTCGCGCTTAATAGTAGTGGGCTGATCACCGTACAGTTTGGCCACTTCCGCGATGGTCATTGGATTCAATCTTCGCTCATGCCTAATCCACTTGGCAAAGCGCCGGAAGTTGGCCAGCGCGATGTCAACTTGACGGGCAGAGCGCATCCTTGGTCGTCCGTGCATACCCCAGCGCTCGTTGGGGTAGTTTACCCCGTTTGGCGCCCAAAAGGGATCTACGTAATCAATAAGCCGAATGCGTTGCGGATGAGCCGCCATGATGGTCAGAAATGGTTGGTCTACTTCGAGGCACAGATCGATATGTTGGTCCAGTCGGCGCAATTGCTTTTCGAATGCGTCCATGTCCGAATACGCATCGTCCATGGTAAAAAAGGCTCGAAACGACGCCCCTCCCACTGTTGGGCTGCCCCAGGGAATAGCGAGTGCACCGGCATACCAGCTTAGGCTGTAAAGAGGCGGCGCAGCGGGAATCGCATATACATAGGGCAGACCGAGCATACCCCCGGCTCGTATAGCATGGGGAGTCGCAAATAAACGATGCATACTCAAAGCGGAGCAACGCTTGCCGAACACCCGGCTAATAGTCTCGACCCCCTCCTTCTCTTGTCTCAAGGAGAGCTCAACCGCCTCCTGCCAGTTCTTGCCTGCCACATACTCCGGTCCAGTTGGATGAGAAACACTCAACATATGCGACCCGACCTCATGCCTTGCGATACTCTCGATAACGTCCTTCCGGCCGCGGTCTTGTAAGAGCTGCGCGCGGTCTGCCACGACCAAGAACGTCGCCTTTAGCCCTTCCTCCGAAAGGATCGTGGCCAACTCTTTCACGCTTTCATCGTTACCGACCTCTGGTCGGCTGAAGATGTCTTCTTCGTCAATGAACACAGCCACGTCAAGGGTGCGCCCGGGCGCGTCCGTCCCGTCCGCCAACTGTCTGTGGCGCCGTTTGCTTAGGGTCTGTTTCCTGGCCTCCAAGATGCCGGAAGAGGGCAGATTTCTAAGAAAAACCGCTAATTCAGTAGCACTTAATGCCACGATGAGCGCCTCCTTGCTCGCACAACTGCCAAAAACACGGATCGGTCACATCGATACTCACCTGATTATGTAAGCAATCCCTAGGCCGGTCATTATAAGACCTAACGTTGGCTTGAGAATTCGCTCAGGAAGGTAACGCTGGGAATGCGCACCGCACCAGGAGCCGACGATGCCGGCACTACCCACAAAAAGGCCCCACGCCCACTCGGGCGAGGCGTAATGGCCGGTGAGGTGCGGAACTACCAAGCCATACGAGAGCAAACTGACGGCCGATTGGGTAATTACGAAGGGGATAGACGCAGCGACGAGCAAATGCATAGGAAGCTGGTAAAGTTGGGTCATTAAGGGGACCAGAATAGCCCCCCCCCCGACGCCCAAAGTGCTTGCTACAAGGGCCGTAGCGAAGCCCACGCCAAACATTGTCAGCACCGATAACTTCCATTGCTCGCCCCAAAACTCAACCACGATATGACCCCAGCCACGCTCCACGGTGGTGATCGTGATTCCTTCGGGCAGACCAGAAGGTAGTCGGCCTGAAGTTCTTTGGGCACGCGCGTGAGCATCGAACTTCCCTCGAAGAACCTCTAAGCGTGACTTGCCCGCCCTTGCGAATGGGATAACCCCGGAGCACAGAAATGTGCCAAGGAAGATAAAAACAATCCCGAGGACGGACTCGAAGTGTTGGTTATCAGCCAACCAGAAAGTGCGGACCAGCGGACCGAGATTCGATCCGAATATCGCACCCAAGCTGGGCCACATAGCGAGGTCCCAATTCCGTTGGCCCTGCCTGTAATACCCGATTAAAGCACCGATTGGATTGATCAGGGTCTCCACTTGAACCGTCGGAGTAATATGGAGGCTTTGGAACTTCAACACAGAAATCGCATAAGGCAGAGAGATAATTCCCGTCGCCTGGCCCATTAGCGCCGTAATATAGCCCGCCCCCAAACCCAGTACCAAGAGGCGCCGTATGGGAACATAGACATGCGAGCCCGCTAACGGGACGCCGTGGCGGCCGCCAATCAGGAAACCATGTTGCAAATAACTCCCAACGACACCGAGAATCATAAAAAACAGAGCAAGTGACAATTGCGTACAAAAGTCGAGGAACAAAGAACTGCTCGGGAGAACTTTCGTGGGAGCAACTAAGACGTCCTGATGACGGTTCTGTCCAGCATCTTCCTGCATCTCTTATGCCTCCGGGCAACCCAAGACTTCGGCCAAGTCCGCAGAATCCTTTCTCGGCCGGACGACGACTCGGTCGCACATCTGCCCAGTCTGATGAGAGCGTAATCTTTAGAGGCCCACGGATGCAGGCAAGAGACTGCGCCTGAACCTGGGCACCAGGGTTCACATGGCTCCTGATTCCGATCTGAAATGGCCTCCTAAAATTGCACGAGATCATCCGACAGGCTCCCCGGAGCTAAGTGAGCGGTGGGCCCGGGCGAGAAAGTTTGCCAATCGCCCCCAATGGGAGGGAAGGTCGCTTCCTCTTGAGCCGCATCGAGAACATAATCCGGTCAGCTCGGTAATAGAGCCTTTCATAGTCAACCGGACGATGTTCAAGAGAGTATGACGTCCGCTCAATTAGCAGGACAGGCTGCGTGGTCGGCACGCCGAGTGCTTCGGCAACTTCGAGACCTGTGCTGACCGCCTCGACCTTGTACTCAGCCTCAGACAGGGGGGTGTTGTACTTCTCCTCGAGGAGGGAGAAAACCGGGTAGACCTCGAGGTCTTCTTCAGCTATTCTGTGACCGACGTCCAAGGGGAGATAAGTTTTGTCAAAGGAAATCGGTTCGTCATTTGCGAGCCTCACACGCTTGAGGTGGATCACTTGGCTACCAAGCGGTAGTTGAAGCTGGCGGGCCACTTGCTCTGGTGCCGTCAGAAACGTTCGCTCCAGCACCTTGGCCGAAGGCCGCAGCCCCAGAGCAACCATGTCCTCCACGAACCCAGTCAGCTCTGTTAGTTCCTGAGTGATCTTGGGTGACTGCACAAAGGTCCCTTTTCCCCGTCTGATTTCCACAATCCCTGTACGCTCCAGTTCTTGAATGGCCTTGCGCACCGTTGCACGGCTTACCCCATAAATTCGGATCAATTCATCTTCGGCCGGCACCCGAGAACCTGGGGCTAGACCACCGTTTGCAATTTGGGCCTCAAGGTCCTGTTGGAGCTGGTAGTACAGGGGAATCACGCTTCTTGAATTCACGCTTATGTTTCCTGTCCAAATCCGAATATATTTTTTCTCTTGACAACATCAGGAAATATTGATACCAATCGCGACGACATCATAACATCATCATAGCAGGGCAACAGGACATCATGCAAACTTTTCGCTTGACAATGACAATCTACTTGGCCTACGCTTTGCGCGCGCTAGTGCATATCGTATACACACAAGCAAAGGAAGCCTAGTAGAGATTTTTCCGGAGGACGAGATCCATGACGATCAGAAAAACGTCCCATGGGCGTTGCTTTTGGGATTCTGGTGGGGCCCAAGGCGAGAATACAACCGTGTCACCTTGTTATGTCTCGAACGTTGATAATGTAACTAGACATTATCAATCGGCTTCACAGGCACCCATTCTTACATCGCATATACACGCAAGGGAAGTAGGGAGGGCGAATCTATGACAATCGAGAAACCTCGGCGCTTGCTACATGGGTGTTGCTTTGGGATTCTGATGAGCCTGTTAGTTGCGTTCTGCGCGGTCCCGAGCCTGGTCCTGGCGCAAGGCACGAGTGTAATCCAAGGCCGCATAACAGATCCTACTGGCGCAGCCGTGCCTAAGGCGAGGGTCACCGCAACCGAGGTCAATACAGGGCTAGGCCGCTCTGACGAATCCGGCGCGGATGGATACTTCCACATCCCTGATCTATTGCCCGGCAAGTACACCGTGGAGGCCTCGGCAGGTGGCTTTGCGACCGCCGTTAGGCAAGGGGTGGAGCTGCTGCCGGGCACGATCCTCGAGACTAGTTTCAAACTCGAAATGGGTTCCGTGAGTAATACGATTACTGTGGAAGGGACGTCCCCACAATTAGAAACCACAGTGGCGCGAGTTTCACAAGTCGTTTCGACCCAGGAAGTCGAGTCGCTGCCAGTCCAAGGACGCGGCCTCCTGTCTCTGGACAAGATCACCCCAGGAGTTATCCCTGCTGGAGCTCAGGATGGGAATGCTGGATACTGCTGCGATGCGTTCTCCAACTTTATGGCGCCGCTACTCTCGTCAGACTCAGGAACCCAGTCCAACGAGGACATTCGCTTGGACGGCATCGATTTGCGATACACCTCCGGGAGTTATTGGGGTGCGTTGTTCACTCCCAATCAAGACGCCGTATCGGAGGTGCGTGTTTCCGCCACCCCCTATTCACCTGAGTATGGCACAATGAGCGGACCTGTTGTGGAGATCATCACTAAAGGAGGCACAAACACTTGGCATGGGACTGGATTCTTCACCGATATGGAGGGTTTCCTGAATGCCGCGCCGCGTTTTAATCCGCACCCTCCTGCGACTTATACACGATACTACGGGGGAACCGTAGGCGGGCCCATTATCAAGAACCGATTGTTTTTTTATGCCGGATATCAGGGTACGAGCTCAAGAACTGCCCAGAACACCGAATACACCGTTGAGACGAAGCAATTCGTCAATTTTGTAGAAACGACCAACCCTAATTCTAATGCCGCTGCCATACTCCAAGGGATGCCGCTCAAGGTTTACCCCACGACTGCTCTTCCGAACAATCCCTACCTCGGAAATGTTTTTCTGACAGAGCCGAACCGTCGGTCGGGATGGCAAGGCGATTTCCGTCTCGACTATGAAACACACTCTGGGAAGGATCGCATCTACGCAGCATATTGGTACACCAAGGCTACACCTGTATCGCCCGGCATCCGGGTAGGTACCGATAACTATATCCCCTTTTGGTCGCCCTCCGTGAATCTAGTCTATACACATACTTTCTCTGCCAATGTCTTAAATGAATTGCGCTTCGGATATCCTCAGTTGCATTGGCTTGACTATTATAACACCACCTCCGCGTACCGTTTTCCTGGCATTACAATCGATCAAGGGCTTAGCCTCGGCGTTACTGGGATATATTCGAGGGCTACCCAAAGGGTCGGGAGCCGCGAGGTAGGAGACGTCATTACCATAAGTCGGGGTCACCATATGCTGAAAGCTGGGGGGAATTATCGCCTGTCGTTCAATGACCAGAGCTCTGTGGTGGGCAACCAGCAGCCTACATACGAGTTTGCCACTATGCTCGATTTTGCCAATGATAATCCCTATCTGGAAAGCCGAACCATTTCTGTAGGGGGAGGGCCATTACCTCTGTACCGTAAATACAACATTATGCCTGAACTTGCCTTTTTCGTCTTGGACACGTGGCAGGTGAAGCCGAACCTTACCCTCAATCTCGGCTTGCGGTGGGATGATTTCTTCCCTCAAACATTCCGGGGGGGCTACCAGCAGTGGGAGCCAATCATATCTTCGAATCAGCTTACGCAAGCAGGTATGGCTCAAATTGTGGACCGCAAAGTGGACAACTACTATCAGAATCAGACCACCAACTTTGGCCCTCGGGTAAGTGTGGCGTGGGACCCCACGGGCAGGCGGAAGATATCGATTCGCGGAGGATTCGGGGTCCTCTACGACGAAATCAATTCTTACCCCATTTTTGACGCCTTTAACAACCCCTGGCCTGGGGGTAGCTATTCTGCCAATGCCGGACCTCAGTTCGGAATACCGATTGTTTACGGATTAGGAATCAAAGGCGCGCCCCTTTCCAATCTTGGTTTTCCCCAAAACCCAGGCTTGCAGTCTCCCGGAATGAGCCCGCAAGGCGGTATTATAGGAGTTCGAGCGAATGTCGGAGGGACCGTTCAGGATCTGCAGGTGCCTAGGTGGTTGGACACGATGGCAGGGGTTCAATACCAGGCTACTAACAGCTTGGTGCTGGAGATGGACTACAGGTTTCGACGAACCACAAACAACATACTGTCAACAAATTTCAACCGCTTTACGGGAGATCTTCTAGAGCACAACGGTGTATACACCGGACTCAATCCCTACTTCACCAACATGCAATTGGCGACTAATGATGGACGCGGGACTTACCATGGTATTGTGGTTTCTGCGTCCAAGCGATTTAGCCGCGGTTGGTCTCTCAACGGATCTTACACGTATAGTCATTTTTACACGAATCGCAATGCTATTGGGGACACCGGCGATGACCAGTACAATGTCGTCGACCCGTGGAATATAAACAACGAACTTGGACGCGATGACTTACCGAATGTCTTAAAGGTGTATAACGTTTGGGACCTTCCCACAATGCCAGCTCGATCGGGCCTGGTAGGTCGCTTTATCGGCGGGTGGCAGTTCAATACGATTTGGTCTTTATTCTCTGGGGTTCCGTTCGCTCCATACACCAACGCGTCCTACGCGTCGGGTGGTGACTATAACGCCGACGGGTTTGGATATGATCGGCCTGACCTGCCGACACAGAACGTTCCCAGATCCTTCAGCAACCAAGCTTGGTTAAATGGAGCGCTGAACGCGTCCTGGTTCCCGGTCCCCGACAAGGCCACCCCTCGAGTGGGGACTTTACCCCGGGATTATTTCCGGGGTCCCGGATACGCGCGGATTGATGCCGCCCTATCCAAGGATTTTCCGCTGCGCGTTCGAGGGTCGGAAAGTGCGCACCTCCAATTCCGGTGGGATGCTTTCAATGTTTTTAACCGCGTCAATCTGAACATTGGTGGGCTCGACATGGTGCTCACTGATGCCACGTTCGGCAAGGCATTGAGCGCGTATCAGAACCGCACGATGCAATTATCCGCGAAATTTATATTCTAAACGGGGCAGGGTCTACAACTTGGATCATCGTGTGGCGGTTGTGACCGGCGGATCGCGGGGCATCGGTCGCGCAATAGCGCTTGAGCTGGCCCGCCAGGGAGCTATCGTGGTGGTGAACCACCTCTCCGCTCCGGCGGAAGCAGAAGACGTTATCAGAGAAATCCAAAAAAATGGGGGGCGAGCCGTGGCCTTCCACGCCGATGTTTCAAATCGTGCAGATGTCGTGACCATGATAGGGGCTGCGGTTCAGAACTTCGGCGGCATCGATATCCTAGTTAACAATGCAGGCATCGACACCACTGGCTCCATTCTGGATATTACGGACGTCGATTGGGAGAGGGTATTCGCGGTAAACGTCCGCGGCTGCTTTTTTTGCACGCAGGCCGCGGCCAGGGCCATGGTCGAGAATCGCCGTGGGGGGCGGATCATTAACATCAGTTCGATCAATGCGCGCCTTGGTTGGCGAGCGCGCGCTGCTTACAGTGCGACTAAGGGAGCCGTCGAGGCGTTCACACGGTGTTGTGCCTGTGATGTGGGACCATACGGGATCACGGTCAACGCCATTGCGCCTGGCCCGATTCGCACCGAAATGTGGGGCGACACGCTCACCCCTGAGGTCGAAGCGGCACACGCTCAACGACTTCCTCTTGGGTACATCGGCGAACCTGATGATGTCGCTGGGATCACCGCCTTTTTGGCATCTTCGGCCGCACGCTTCATCACCGGAGAAGTGATCTTGGTGGATGGAGGCCGCGGTCGTTGCGATTATTTGCCCGTGGGCAGCTAGCCTAGCTTCTGCTTATCCGGTTATTCCGGCATGCCACAAGCAGTGGTGGTCTGGAGTGTTCTCGACCCCCAAGGCTATGGTGCTTTGCTGAGTCAACCAGATAAGCAGAAGCTAGCTGATCGGGTCGGCGTGCGAGGCAGATGGATTTGTTGTTAGCGGGAGCAGTTGGTGTGTCCGCGTTAGAGCTGGCGTGTGCTTCGATTTTTGAGCTGGACTCTTCAATCATGGACAATTAGCAAGATCGGATTGTGGCCTTTTCGTTTTCGGTGGGCACATTTGTCAACAGAGGAACAGTCACTCGCGATCTTCTAACGGAGTGAATATACCGATGGACCACATCATAGTACCTGAATTGCGTAAAACCTCCGAAATCCCGTATCACGCAGATACGGCTCCCGGTCAACGATACGTGTTTATCGCAAAAGACGTCTTCCCATTCACCGCGTTTTACGTTGTGGGACGAAAGGTAATTGAGGTACCTCACGATCAGCCGAAGTGGCTTGAGCCGCACCGGCACAACTGTCCGACTTATTACATTCTCGTTGGAAACCGTGCTGACCTGACTGGCTTGCAGGCCCAAGTCAGCATCGAGCATCTAAGTCTTTCCGTCGAGTCGCCCGTGGCCATCTTTCTTCCGCCCTATGCCTTTCATAGCTATCGGCTCATCGGAGGGAGTGGCTGGTCCTTCCACGCGAACACACGGCCCGACTACTCCGAGTCTTTGGTGCCTGAGGATGCGGCAACCAAGTCGTTTGACGGGCTTCAGCCCGACGATGTTGCGAACGCGGCCACCCCCCTCCCGCCTGGCATCTCCAGCAAAGGTGAAGCTGATCCAACGTCGCGGCCATCGAGGCCCTTGCAGTGGCGCTTCATCGGTCCGGAGGTTTTTTCGGACCCCTGGGTAGAGCTTGACCTCTGGCAGTTCACTCCGGCGCAATTCTGTCAATATGGGACATGGCGCTGGGCGGCGACAAACAGCGATCAGATCAGCCTGCTTTTTTCGCAGCACGAGGACCAACTGGAACTCTTGGTTTGCTCAGACAACAACAGCCACCATGTCCGTTCGCCAGTTACCTTTTATCACCAAAAAGGGCTTCCTTATAGCTACGAGTACCTCAAAGGATCGGGCTTCTTAATGAGGATTAAGAGGTTGGAGAAATAACCTGTTCTTGACTCATTGGCCGGAGTCTTGGGCGTCGCGGAGGATATGGAAATACCTGGAATATCGATCGATAACTTGCGCTTGGTGAATCCAGAATGAGCAAGCAGCTTCTAGCGAAGGGAACAGCGTGCAAGGAGATGCGGAAAAAGATCACGCGGCAAGATGACTTGCAAACTGGGGTCTTAGCTGCAGTCGACCTTTCCGGCATGACGAGCCTTCAGTGGTCTGACTCCATAAACCCAGCGGGCGGACGTGGAGTCCCCGAAGAACAATCATTCCGTCGTGCTAACGCCGAAGTTGAACCTAGCATGGAGATCGCCCGCGGTTGGCTGGCGTGTCAACCCCGCGAACGTTTCGACCGAAGTCTCTCCGTCACAGACGTAATTGCGGACCCGGTTGACCTCGGTCCGGACCTCGTGGTCCTAATCCGTGAACGCACTCCGCTCCATTTTGACAAAGAATTTCCTTCCCAGCTCCTCGCGTACGGGTCAGGCCCTCCAAAGCGCTTGAAATGTAAGACGGCATTTTACACAGGTTAACAATCAGAGAGGAGATCTTTCATGAATCGTCGAGATTTATTGAAATCGATTCTGCCGGCTGCAGCAAGTGTGAGCATTGTGAAGGCTACTCTCGCGGAGTCGCCGGAGCCGATCGTGTTGAGAGGGGACACCAATGCCAAGATTCTGGTGGGCCGGGAGACCAGCCCAGTCCTCCAGAGTGCTGCTTCGGCACTAAGGAGCGAAATCTCACGGCGCACAGGAATAGCACTGCCGATTGGAACGTCGGTGGAGGTTGGGTCGGCGGATACAGCAATTCTTATCAATACTGGCTCCGGCGACGCGAACGTGACGAGGGTACTGCATTCGCTGGGACAGCGCCCGGCCACCACCGAGTGGCCCGGGCGGGAAGGTTTCGTGCTCGCTTCGGGACGTCTTGGCAATCAGCGGGTAGCTATCGTAAACGGGTCCGATGACCTTGGCTCATTCCACGGTGTCGGTTGGCTGCTACGAAAGATGGATTTCGATGAAAATGAAGCCGCGATCCCGGCTGAACTGTCGCTCTCAACTGCACCTCGAATGCCCATGCGGCGGATCCGCTTCGGGGTAGGTATGGGCTACCAAGAAACCGAGCCTGAACAATTGCGCGACATCTGGACGGAGTATATTTTGTGGGGGCTTTCAGCAACGACTTGCTGGTGGGACCCGGCGCAGCACGGGGATCCCCGGCACAGCGAGTATGCGCGTGACTTTCGGGACAAGTGGGCACGAAGTGTGCCCGTGGCCAAGTTGCTCGGGCTTCAATTGGCTGTCTTGATACAGACGAGCTTAGTGGCGTTCGACGGGGAGTTCGGTCCCGCCAACATCCCCGATTTTGAGAGATTGCATGCCACGTGCCCCGACTTCAATGGAGTTAATCCTAAGTTCCCCGAGGCAATGAACATCCTGCTAGCATCGCGCAAATGGTTCTTCGACAATATGCCTGAGATCGACCAGGTCGACTACTTCCTGACTTCTGGATGGGACAGCGGAGGATGCATGGATCCGGATTTGACTCCCTGGGCCGTCAAGTATGCCGAGCTGGTCGACAAGATCTACCCATTTATCAAAGCGCATAAGCCGAATGCCAAGATCATTTTAGGCCTGTATGGTGTGCACGGTTGCGAGGCCTTGGCCGCTCGACTTTCTGGCGGCTGGAAGCCAGAGTGGCTATACGGGCTTGAGTTTGACGGGCCACGTCTGTACACGGCCAGGCTGTTTCCCCAGGAATACAAGCGCTTCTGCATCAACATTGGGTGGCCCTTAATTGATTTCTCGAGTTTCGACTGCGTTGTGATTGAGGATTCCGGCGCCACTCCATGCCCGCAACTATGTCGCGAACAAATTGCACGCATGTGGGACAACGGCGTTCGGGACGGGCTAGGCACCTACAGCGAAGGCGTTCATGACTATCTGGAACAGATGGTCATGTTGCAGCTCGGCTGGGACCCAGATCGCCCGGTGACTGAAATCGTTGAAGAAATATGCAGGTATTACTTTGGCAGGAAGGCCGCTCCCATGATAAGTGAAGCTGTTTTTCTCATGGAAAAGGAGCAGCCCGCCAACCTGAACACTCCAATGGTCGATCCGAAGGTGCAGCAACTGGTGGCGGAGGCGGAGAAACAGCTGCCGGCATGGGCACGCTCTAGTTGGCAATGGGCCTTAATTGCTGGTCGTGCAGGGATCGATCGCACTCGCCTGCGCCAGGCCTTTCTAATGGCTGAATTCGATGATCACTTGGATGCCTTTCGAGCTTCTTTCGAATCAAATGACTCCCCGTCCAGCGAGAAGCTTGCGAAATTGGGCGATTACTGTCAAGAATTGACCCATTACCTCCGAGCCGTCCTTGCGAATGCCTGGGACATGATCGACGTCATAAGCGAGATGGACCAGAAGGGATTCAGTGTGCAGGGTGGAAGCCAGTGGCTGGTCTGGCCCGATCCTCGGACAGGCGAGGCCTTGGAATGCCTGGCAATCCTTCAGCACCTGCAATCAGGCGGAGCGAAAGCTGCACGGCCAGGCCGGTGGAGCTTGGCGTTCATCGATTCCGACGGCAACGTGAAGATCGCTGATGGTTGGGGCAATTATCTTTCGCTTGATCAGAGCCCGATGGATGCCCGTATGGTGGTCGCCGAGCGGGGCGACGGTGAGCCGCAATTGCTCTTCCTCGGCAAGCAGAACCGGCTGTGCGGGTGGAGCGCAGCCAAAGGATGCCAGGTTCTGACAGAAGAGCCACTTATTACGGGTCCTCTTGCAGCTGGTGATCTGGACGGAGACGGCAAAGAAGAGATTTTGGTCTTGAGTGGCGAGTCATTGCGGGACGCCCAACTGACAGTCATCGACTCTGCTGGGCGACTCCGAAAATTGAACGTCAGGCTAGGCGGCATAGCAGCAGAGCAAGCACCGGAAGACTTGAGCCTGAAGAAACCACACCTGGCACAGTCCGTTGCACTGGAGCTTGAGCCGTTTGTGGCCATCGCTGACGCCGACTCTGATGGCACAAACGAAATTGTGTGTACGGATGCTGACAGCGGCCACATCGTTGTCTTGGATGCTACGGGTAGGATTAAGGCGACAGGTCCACGAACTCAAGGAGCTGTTCTGTTTGCCGGAAGTCTGGACGACGATCGAACACCAGATTTTCTCTTCACTGATGCGAAGGGGACCGTGCATGCCTTTTCCGTCCGGAAAGGGGTTCGCTCTCCCCGCGAAACAATCGTGCCTCACTGGCCATCAGCGGTCGTGATCGCCCGTTTGAAGGGCGCCAACCTGCCGCAGATCGTCTATATAGACCAAGCCAGATATCTGCGGGCGACGACTCTGGAGGGTCGAAGCCGGCGGCTGTCGGAGTTGTCCACCTCCCCCGCGTCAGGTCCGGGAATGGTGGTCGGTGATTTTGACGGTGATGGTAAGGACGAAATCTGTTACCTGAGGCAGAATCTGACCTGGGAATTCCCGCGGGCGACTCTTTCGCTAGCTGGCGGCTCCGGTAACCTTCGTTTTCTGTGGCAGCAATATAAGGCGACAGCCAAACCTTGGACTATCAAGAATGAGTTCCTGGCTCCCTTGGGCGCCCGCGCCGCTGGCAAATTGCGGCTGTTGGGCACAACCGCCTGGGATCACCACGCCTCCTGATCAGTGCCGAGCGTACGAGGTTGATCCGAGGCGTAGCAAAACTCATGGCTTTGTACCGCTGTCCCACGGACTCCCGCGGGTAGATTGGGAACGTTGATACTACACGATTTGAAAGGCGAGGTCAGTTTGCGAGGACTGGTACCACGCAGGGAACCTTGTGGACCAGAGCCCCATTTAGCGGCTGCCAACTGAAAACGATGGACAA
>Ga0123356_10004379_pt1 | contig 14591 bp, 12 predicted proteins | sample TergutEmb28metaG_2_FD_92546 | JGI IMG/M metagenome (GOLD analysis project Ga0123356, IMG submission 92546) | Embiratermes neotenicus P3 segment gut microbial communities from Petit-Saut dam, French Guiana - Emb289 P3 | ecosystem: Host-associated > Arthropoda: Insects > Digestive system > Gut ...
AGACGTCGCCTCGCGGCTTCGCCCTTGCTGTTCGGCTAGAACTTCCTGTCATCAAGGTGTTCAAAGGACTTTCACCTTCTAGTCAATTCCCGCTTGACTTTCGTCTTGCGGTTGCCACCGGGCCATCCCGGTGCGTGTCATGCATCTCGTACGTAGGGGCGGGTTTCAAACCCGCCCGAATCATCGCCGCACCCGTCGCCACCCGCACAATCGCCGCTTTTGCAATTGGCTCTATGGGAAATCACACTGATCCATCGAGCGATGCATCAATACCCAAAAGCGGTTTCTGCAACCGGCTAATCATAGAGCCCGCAAATATTTGGCAACCCAATACTATCACAATACCGACAATCCACATAACCGTCCTGACCAAACACACACACATCCTTCGCCGTATAACCTTCAAGATTTCGGCAATTTGGACCAGGAACCTCCGGATCCCGCGCGCTCGACGGCACTACCACCAAACACCCAAAACAAGCAACCACCGTAAAACGAAACTCGGCACTCCGAATTTCCTTACCCCCAAGCGTCCTCCCCCAAACCCTCGCAACCGACACCACCTTCGGCAACAGATCTTCACCACGCCCGGCAGCAGCCAAAATCTCACCAACAAGCAAGTCCTTCACGTCAAGATTAGCCAAAGCACCCGATACAGTACCCCAGCCGGGAACCCCACCGACCGCTGGATCGACCAACCCCGTCACCGGATACGAATATGATACCAAAGACGTTCCATTCGTACGCTCCACCCCCACATCCAACCACTCCGCACGAAACGTCGACGACTCAGTCTTCAACTCCGTGCCCGAGCCACGCGGCACCATCTGATTGGCTATCAACAAGTTAGCCCTATACTCATTGGACAACCCAACATCCCAAGAACCCGCCATAATCATCGGGGACTCAGGGTCCGACTTAAAGACACACTCCGACGACGGCCACGCCAACACACCCCGAACATATATGCTCTCCTCATTATCCGCACACCCCAAGACAATTCCCCCCAAAAGAACCGCCACGCCTATCGTTAATGACCTCGTTTTGTAGATCCCACTCATGCTCTTGCTCCATTTCCAACGTGCCATAGCACAATCAACAACCATCCTACCCCAACCCAGCGCGATAAACCAAATTTCCACACAAACACACACAACTGTTCCCCACTCCGAGCAAAGAAGCTACAGTATACAAATGCGATCCACCCCAAACACGCTCCGCAAATCCACCATCAAGTTCACAAAATTCCACGGCGCCGGAAACGACTTCATCCTCATAACAGTTCCCAAACACCTGTCAGCCAGCCAATTCGCAGACGCAATCCAACCAATCTGCGCAGCCATCTGCAACCGACACACCGGAATCGGTGCCGACGGCATCATAATCCTCCGACCAGAGCCCTCATCCCACGCTCGAATGATCATCTTCAACCAAGACGGCTCCCGCCCCGAAATCTGCGGAAACGCCCTCCGATGCGCTGCCCTCCACTACTTATCCCCAAAACCAATCCGAAACACCATAATCACACACAAACCAACTGACCCAACGATCAACACAGACGTCGGACCAAAACTCTGCATCGTCGAACTAATCCCCAACTCACCCGAAGCCAATGTCACCAGCACCCTGAACATAACCGCCCCACCGGAACCACGCACACTAACAATCAAAAATCACGTGATCCAACTGTATACAGTATCAGTCGGAAACCCACACGCAGTTATGCTAAATCCGCCGTCAGAACTGGAATTCAATGAGATCGCACCCCTGATTGCCACACACCCCAGCTTCCCCAACGGCACAAACGTGTCTTTTGCCATTTGCGATGCTGCATTCAGAACGATATCCAGCACAAACCCCGATCCCACCAACCCAAACCCACCGATCACCACAATCGTTTGGGAACGCGGTGTCGGCAGAACCCTAGCTTGCGGAACAGCAGCGTGCGCAGTCGCTGCGGTCGCAGGACACACCCGACTGGTCGAACGCGCCCATACCATACAGATAGTTCAATCCGGCGGTACTCTAGACGTTCGGCTCGCAAACGATAACGCAGCGCTTGTCACCGGCCCGGCACGATTCGTATTCAGTGGGTCTTTTCACTACTCTGACTTCGTCCGATAATGCGCCCGATAGATCCAAGGCGGAAAACGCCAAAAATGATGGACCCCCAGTCACTTTACTCTCGGAACAACTTGGACCCGCACAAATGCAGCCACCTCAACAGGCGCAATCAAAACCAATACATCCCCACAACATCTGAAATCCCCACAAAATACCAAACCGGCACCACCCCGAACCGGCACCAGCCCGGTATCAGCCGCCCCTCTTCAACTCCGTCAGCACCAACTTCGCGACAGCCTTCAAAGTCTCGAAAACCCCAACCCCCGTCCTAGCCACCGCCTCGAAATCCGGCACGCCCCTCACATTAATCATCTCACGCAATTCCTCCACACTCGCGACTCCCGGCAGATCCCGCTTATTATACTGAACAACATACGGAATACGATCAAGCGAATACCCCTGCTCAGCAAGATTCGTACGTAAATTGTCAACACTCTCCATGTTCGCCTCCATACGCATAACCTGCGAATCAGCGACAAACACCACCCCGTCAACACCCTTCAAGATCAGCTTCCGACTGGCATCGTAAAAAACTTGCCCAGGAACCGTGTACAAATGAAATCGCGTCTTGAAACCGCGAATTTCCCCCAACGACAATGGCAAAAAATCAAAAAACAGCGTCCGTTCCGTCTCCGTTGCAAGAGAAATCATCTTTCCCTTCGCATCCGGATTTGTGCGATCATAGATGTACTGCAAATTAGTCGTCTTCCCACATAGTCCCGGACCATAGTAGACGATTTTACAGTTTATCTCACGCGCCATATAGTTGATGAAGCTCATCCGTCACCCCTCAATCATTGAAAAGATTGTCGATGTCCTCATCCGTGATCTCAGCAAACGGCGACTCCCCACCAGGCTCCTGAACTTTTCGCAGCAAGGTCTCGAAAATCCTGTTCAAGTCCTCACACGATCTCCTCACCCGCAGTCGCACCAAGCCCAAACTAGAACGGGTATCAAAAATCACAACCAAAATTACCCTGTTCCCAACCAACTGAATGTGGATATTCGCCTTCTCCCCCTCGTGAAACTGCGTCGCAAACTCATTCTCCTTGAGCAACTTCGCCATTCCACCAGTCGCGGCAATATTTCCAGCAGTCAAAGACGCCAAAGACGTCGTATCAAGGTTCTCAACATCGCCACTCGCAGCTATCAGCTGACCATTCTTGTCGACAATGAAAACCACCTTCCCATTGGCGTCCCGAACCAGACGGTCCACGACTGCCTGAATCTGATTAAATTCCTCCTCATACATCACCATATGCGGGTTCACCATCCGTGCCTCCGAGAGCGCCAACTTGTTGATTCGCGATCCAACATCGGACCGCCCATCACATATTCCGGAACCGACAACCTAAGAACCTAAGGCCCCAACTATTCGAGGCCCGAACAAAAAACCATTAGACCCGATGAATAAAAAATGCAAGCAATCGGCGTTGAATACAGAATTTGCACATCCCATTCAACCAAGATCAACGAAAGAATTCATCGACAAAGCAAGCACTACTCGATCCGTACTCCTACGATCACTCCTACGATCCATACACCGAATCCGCAATCCTAAACGCAGCAGACTCCAATTCCTGAAATGCCCCCCGAACCTCATCCAAACTCCCACTAGCATCCAACACAGTCCGAAGCTTCCTAATCAACTCCTTCACCTCCAACACCGCTTTCTCCTCCAACAAATCCGCATACCCCTCCAACGCCTGCTCAGTCGTATAAAGCAACGTCTGCGCCTGATTCCTAACCTCCGCCAACTCTCGCCTCAGAGCATCCATCTCACGAAATCGCTCACCCTCCTTGACAACCTCATTAATCTCCTCCAGCGAAAGCCCACTCGTCGGAGTCACCTTAACAGCCTGCGACCTATTCGTGCCCAAATCCCGCGCCTCAACCTGAAGAATCCCATTCGCATCAACCATAAACGTCACACGAATCTTCGGAACCCCACGCGGCGCAGGCGGAATCCCAGTCAACTCAAAATGAGCAAGACTACGATTGTCCGCCGCCATCTCACGCTCACCCTGCAACACATGCACAGGAACAAAGGACTGATTGTCCACACTCGTAGTAAACACCTCCGACGCCTCCGTCGGAATCGTACGATTTCGCTCTATCAACCGATAAAACACTCCACCACCCGTCTCAACCCCAATCGACAACGGCGCAACATCAAGCAACAACACCTCATCCACACGTCCACCCAACGCCGCACCCTGCAACGCCGCCCCAACCGCAACCACCTCATCCGGATTCACACTACGACACGGCTCCTTGCCAAATAACTCCTTCACCGCCTTCTGCACCGACGGCATCCGCGTCATCCCACCAACCAAAACCACATTGTCAATATCCTTCGCAGCCAACTTCGCATCACCCAACGTCGTACGACACGCAGTAAGTGTCCGTTCCACCAAATCCGACGTCAAAACCTCCAAGTCCGACCTCTTCATCTCACGCTGCAAATGCAACGGCCCCGAAGCATTCGTCGCTATAAACGGAATGTTTATCTCCGTCTCCAACGAACTACTCAACTCATGCTTCGCCTTCTCCGCCGCCTCCTTCAACCGATGAAGCGCAGTACGATCCTTCCGAAGATCAACCCCAGTCTCCGACGAAAAAGCATCAGCCAACGAATCAATGATCCGCTGATCAAAATCCTCGCCACCCAAATGTGTGTCCCCGCCAGTGGCCCGAACACTAAACACACCTCCCTCAATCCGAAGCACCGAAATATCGAAAGTCCCACCACCAAGATCGTAAACAGCAATCGTCTCCCCCTCCTCAACACTCAACCCATACGCCAACGCCGCCGCAGTCGGCTCATTGATAATACGCCTAATCGACAACCCTGCGATCCGACACGCATCCTTCGTCGCCTGCCGCTGCGCATCATCAAAGTACGCCGGCACAGTAACAACAGCCTCATCAACCTTCTCACCCAAATAGGACTCGGCAACCTCGCGCATCTTATCCAACACCATCGCCGATACCTCAGGAGGCGACAAATCCCGATCCCTAGCCCGAATCCACGCATCCCCATTCGGCGCCTGAATTATTCGATACGGTGCAAGCTCAATCTGACGACGCACCTCCACATCTGAAAACTTCCGCCCCATCAGACGCTTGACTGCAAACACGGTGTATTCCGGATTCGTCACACCCTGCCGTCTGGCCACATGCCCAACCAACCTCTCGCCAGACCCAGCAAAACCAACCACCGACGGCGTCGTACGCGCGCCCTCACTGTTCGGAATGACTGATGGCTTCGAACCCACCGAACTGTCTTCCAGTACAGCTACGCACGAGTTGGTTGTTCCCAGGTCGATGCCGACAATCTTCCCCATAGCCTATCTCAGAATCCTCATCGCTTTCGTGTACTTACGTGCAACTCCAACGATAATCCAAAATCTTCACAGCATGTTCACTTCGCGAACCCGCAAACGTTACCCCACTCATTTCTCGTCAACGACTGCCTCCAAACCATCAGCCGAAACCCCACCAACCACACCACCCGAACCGGATGACCCATCATCTACACAAGCCTCGGGCTCAATTCCATCAACGCACTGACCAGCTTCCGCATCATCGACTCCATCAACACCATCGTCGGCATCGGCAGCATCAGAAACAGAAACCCCATCAACCGCCTCGGGAGAAATAGCAGGAGCCTTCGCGACAACAACCATCGCAGCTCGTATCAACCTGCCACCCCAACGATAACCCCCAAGTACTTCGGTGGTCACTGTCCCAGGCTCCGCGTCCGCTGTCTCCTGCAGATGAATCGCCTCGTGAATCGTCGGATCAAACACTGTCCCAACAGACTTCACACGCTCAACACCCAGCTTCCCAATGCAGTCCAGGAACTGACGGTTGACCATCGACACCCCAGCAACCACAGCACGCGCATCGACCATCCCCACCGATGTTTCGGCGTGCGCTACTGCTCGCTCCATATTGTCGAACACCGGCAGCAAGTCACTAATGATCTCGCTCTTGGATCTCTTGATCGCCTCCTGAACATCCCGCGCCGACCTCTTCCGAAAATTGTCGAAATCAGCGGCGAGACGCACCAACTGTTCGCGAACTTTCCGGTGTTCTTGCCGCAACACATCCATCGGATCCACTGTCACAACGTTGTCATCCAGTTCGACACCAGCAGCATCGTCACTTGCATCCTCACCATCGGGGGTCTGACCCGACGCCGACACTGAAGAACCTGATGCCGGAGAACCTGACACTGACTGACACTCCTTTGTCGAAGACTCGTTCACACCTTTGCAGCCACACCCGCAACAACATTCCGCGTCTTTCGGTTCTTCAACCTTGGGTTGCTCGGGTTGATGCCGCTCGACTACCTCTGCATCAGTTCGCGGATCCACTTCCCCAGCGCTACCTGCCCCAGCGTCGACAACTTCGGCGTCGATCACATGCGCATGGATCACTCCAGCATCGACACCCTTAGCGTCGATAACCTTGCCAGCCTCGCCAGCAGCCACTGATTCCACATTCGTGCCCCCAGCGGAAACTTCAGCATTCTGCTCAGTCACATCACTCATGAAAACCCTGTCTCCATCACTCATCATTTCGAGCGGCATCCATAATCACGACCGCCACACAACGCAATCCAAACCAATGCAGCATTTTCCAGAATGTCAACGACATTGCCCCTGTCGAACAACCCGTCGCATACCCCCCGACAACCACCTTCCCGATTCCACATCGGGGTTTGGTTCGAACCACCCATCAATCGGCTCTGCCAACGTGTGCAGACGCGAACTCCTGGATAGCTCCACAACCTCGGGCTTGGGCTGCCAGACACCTCCATATGCCCGGCGCTCCACCCAAAAACACCGGCCAACAGAGCCCGGCGCATACAACTGAACCCTTCCTTCACCAACAACCCCACGGGTCTCGTCAATCACAACGCCATCCAATCCACGCGCCCGCAACACTCGAAAACCACGGGGCATCTGCACATATCGACCCGCCCCTGGTTGTTCTCCCACTACCCCCGACATCACCGCAACCTCACGACCATCAACCTCCACCACCATCGGGACATCTGTCACATTCACCACCCTCACCCACGGATTCAAATACCACTGCAGCTCTCCACCCACGAGACACGCCGCCAGCAATCCCCCAAGCGCTGCTGGAAATACATCCCTCTCCACAACCCTACACTCTGTCACCCGAACTCCGCGTCGACGCATCAACTGAGCCAGCGAATCCGACGCAACCTCAATGATCCATCCACGCGATCCAGTCGCAACCACATGCGCCGGGTTCCCACCCAGTCCGACGCCCGAGCCCGATAGCCGCCCGGGAAACAACAACCCCACAAAAAAACCAACCACACCACCCGCAGCCGACACCAACAAAGCCGTCCACGACGACAACCACTCAAAAACTACCCACGACGCAAGCGCACTGCTCACACCAAACACAATCGACGTTGCACAAGCAAGACCAGCCCACATCCACCGCCGAAGCAACCTACTCAAGCACTTTTCGCACACCCCGATGCCCAACTTCGGCAACGATCGCCACATTAGCGCTGTCCACAGCGATCCCGACGGACGAACCTCACGAACCCGCACACCACCGCACAGGTGACATTCAGAACCCAGCTCCAGTGGCGACGCATCCTTGTCCCACTCAACCCGAAACCCGGCAGCAGACCGCGCCGCACCTATTCTTGTGAGGAAAACGTCTAGTTTCTCACCAATCCATCCATGAATCACGAAAACTCCTATCCAAAAAAACGCCGCATCCACCAAATCAAGTCATGCGAAATCAAACGCCGTACAATCCCCACTCAACAGCGCAGCAGAATTAACCCATGCCCCATTAGCACACTCAACATCCACTCGCTGACCACACATCCACCACGACGAATCACTGACGACTCTCAACGAACGTGTTACCCAGTCCGATATGGATCGGTCTTTCGAGCGCGAATCCCAATTAGAAACACAACTCGGCCCACTCAATGAGCCCCAACTCGAAGCTGTCACCCACTCATCCGGACCACTTCTGGTATTGGCCGGTGCCGGAAGCGGAAAAACCCGCGTCATCACCTATCGAATCGCAAACCTTATCGCCACTCACCGCGTGCCGCCCCACAAAATCTACGCCGTAACCTTCACAAACAAAGCCGCGCGGGAAATGAAAACCCGAATCGAAAAACTCGCCGGCTACGAACTCACCCGCGACCTATGGATCGGAACCTTCCACGCAACATGCGCACGCCTACTGCGCAAATACCACCAATGCGTCGGACTACAAAAAGACTTCATAATCTACGACGATGCCGATCAGTCCGCCCTGATGACACAATCCATCGAAAGCCTTGACATCAGCACAGAAGTCTACCCAGCCAAACTCGCCATATCAATCCTCCACAAACGCAAACAACAAGACACCAACCTAAAAAACACCTATATCGAAAAAACCTGCCAAGAACACCTATCAGACCCCACCACCACCCGAATTCTAGCCGAATACCAACGACGCCTACTCCTCGCAAACGCCGTCGACTTCGACGACCTCATAATCCACATAGTCAACATCGCCGAAGACCCACAATCCACCCCAGGCGCAGAACTACGAACACGCTTCCAACACATCCTCGTCGACGAATTCCAAGACGTAAACCAAGTCCAATACCGACTGATCAAAGCCCTAGCCACCAACAGCCACAGCATCTGCGTGGTCGGAGATGACGACCAAAGCATCTACAGATGGCGTGGTGCCGACGTTCGCATCATCCGCGGCTTCAAACACCACTTCCCTGGCACACAAACCATCAAACTCGAAGAAAACTACCGATCCAGCAGCAACATCGTACGCGCCGCCCTCGCGATAATCTCATCAAGCCGAGAACGCGAACCAAAACAACTCTTCACCGAAAACCCCGCTGGACGACCAATCCGCATCATTCAAACAGAAACAGAACGAAACGAAGCTTCCACAGTCGCCCGCGCCATCGACGCTGCCATAATCAACGGCATCCGACGCAGCGAAATCGCCGTGTTCTACAGAGTCCACGCACAATCCCGCGTACTCGAAGAAGCAATGCGAACCTTCAACATTCCATACCAAATAGTCGGCGGCACCAGATTCTTCGATAGAAAAGAAATCAAAGACATCCTGGCCTACCTACGAGTCATCATCAACCCAGCAAGCGATGTCGACATTCTCCGAATAATCAACACACCTCCACGACAAATAGGACAAGCCACCATCACTTCCATTACCCAACACGCAAACTTGAACAACAAAAGCATATCCGAAGTCATTTCCTCCAATCTCCGCACCGTCGGCCTAAAACCCGCCCCCATCAAACGAGCAAGAGCTTTTGCCAACATGATAGAATTCCTCCGAACCCAAGCCGCCACCCTCAACCCACGCAACCTCGCCGAAGAAGTCCTACACACCACCGGATACAGAAGCCACCTCCAATCCGACGAATCCCCGGAATCCCAAGCCAGACTACAAAACATCGACGAATTCCTCGGATCCATATCCGAATACGAAAAAAACGCGACAATCCAAGGACTCGATCCATCCCTAATCGGTTATCTCGAACAAGTATCCCTCGTGTCCAGCACAGACCAATCCCAAGACACCGAATGCATATCAATGATGACCGTCCACGCCGCAAAAGGACTCGAATTCGATACAGTCTTCATCACCGGATTCGAAGACGGCCTATTCCCATTCAACCCCCACCAATCCGACGGCGACATCGAAGAAGAACGAAGACTCGCATACGTCGCCGTAACACGCGCACGATCCCAACTCACAATCACCCACGCAAAACTACGCAGCCTCTTCGGTCGAACATTCTACAACAAAGCCAGCAACTTCCTCGCAAATATCCCGCACGACGTACTCACTCCACGAATTCAGTCGGTTACTAGCCAGTTATCAGATAGGAATCAATCAGCCACAACAAACGCCACTGCACAGTATTCGGATTATGCGGGTTCAGTTCCGGCCAAACCAGATCGAAAACCAGGGGAAATATTCGTGGAATACGACGAACCGAACCCCCCCGACGATGACGCTTACAACCAAGCAGAATACGAGGATACCTAAACTAGCTCGCAGCCGACTCCGACTTCAAGCTGCCAAACACCATCTGCCCATCGCAATAATCCACAACAATGGTATCCCTATCCGCAAACTCCCCAGACAACAGCTTCAACGCTATCGGATCCTCAATATTTTTCTGAATAGCACGCTTCAGCGGCCTCGCACCATACCGCGGATCCCATCCAAGCTCCGCAACCCTCATCCCTGCTGACTCACTGATCTCCAACGTAAAACTGCGCCCGCGCAGTCTGTCCCTCAGTCGACGCAACTGAATATCAACAATCGCAGCAATCTGCTCTTTTCCAAGCCTCTGAAACACAACCATCTCGTCGATGCGATTGAGAAACTCCGGCCTGAACGATTTCCGAACAGTCTCCAACACAACCGAACTCACTTCCTCCTGACAAATGTCCATCAACGCAACCTCAGTTCCCAGATTCGACGTCAATATCAAGACGGTATTCTTGAAATCCACGGTCCGCCCCTGCCCGTCCGTCAACCTACCATCGTCCAAAACCTGAAGCAGCGCATTCCAAACATCAGGATGCGCTTTTTCGATCTCGTCGAACAAAACCACACTGTACGGCCTCCTCCGTACCGGCTCTGTTAACTGACCACCATCATCATGCCCAACATACCCAGGCGGCGCACCAATCAACCGCGACACTGAGTGTTTTTCCATATACTCACTCATGTCGATACGAATCATCGCACGCTCGTCATCAAACAGAAACTCCGCCAAAGCCCGCGCAAGCTCGGTTTTTCCCACTCCAGTCGGCCCTAGAAACATGAATGAACCAACAGGACGTTTTTCATCGCTCAATCCGGCTCGCGATCTCCGAACCGCATTCCCAACCACTGACAACGCCTCATCCTGACCCACAACCCGACCGCGCAACACAGATTCCATCCTGAGAAGCTTGTGCATCTCACTCTCAATCATCTTATCAACCGGAATCCCCGTCCACTTCGCCACCACCGCCGCAATATCCTGATCCGTCACCTCCTCCTTCAAATAACTAACCCCGTCCTGAACCCGATCAAGTTCTGCATGCGTTGACGCAATCTTGCGCTCGATCTCTGGAATGCGCCCGTACTGGATTTCAGCAGCCTTCCCCAAATCCCCGGAGCGCTGCACCTGCACCATCTCACCACGCATCGCCTCCAGTTTGGCCTTCAAATCGCGAATCAACGCAATCAACTCCTTCTCACGCATCCACTGCATACGCATGGCATCCCGCTCGGCACTCAGTTCCGCGACGCTCCTCCCAACATCTTCCAGTCTCGCCCTCGACCCAAAATCACTCTCCTTTTTCAAGGCCTGCTGCTCAATCTTCAACTGCACAAGCCGACGCTCGACCTGGTCAATTGGAGTCGGCATCGAGTCGATCTCCATCTTCAATTTCGATGCAGCCTCGTCCACCAGATCAATCGCCTTATCTGGCAAGAATCTGTCGGAAATGTATCGATTCGAAAGCGTCGCCGCCGCTACCAACGCCGCATCTTGAATGCGAATGCCGTGATGAACTTCGTACCGCTCCTTGAGGCCACGAAGAATACCAATCGTGTCCTCAACCCCCGGCTGACTAACCACCACCGGCTGGAATCGACGCTCGAGCGCGGCGTCCTTCTCAATCCTCTTACGATACTCATCAAGAGTCGTTGCCCCAATACACCGGAGCTGCCCACGCGCTAGCATCGGCTTGAGAAGATTCGCCGCATCCATTGCCCCCTCCGCTGCACCAGCACCAACCAATGTGTGCAGCTCATCAATGAACAACACCACACGACCTTGCTCCGCATCGATCTCTTTGAGCACCGCCTTCAGACGATCCTCGAACTCCCCTCGGTACTTCGCCCCAGCAACCAACGACCCCAAATCCAAAGAACACAGCCGCTTGTCCCGCAAACTCTCAGGCACATCACCCTGAGCAATCCGAATAGCAATCCCTTCGACAATCGCCGTCTTGCCAACACCAGGCTCCCCAATCAAAACAGGATTGTTCTTCGTACGCCGCGACAACACCTGCATCACACGACGAATCTCCTCGTCCCTCCCAATCACAGGATCCAACTTGCTCAGCTTTGCATCAGCAGTCAGGTCCCGAGTGTACTTGTCCAGCGCGAGAAACTTCGCCTCCGGGTCCCGATCTGTGATGCGCTGCGAACCCCTCACCGATGCTAGCGTCGCAATGAGCTTGTCGAACGTCAAACCATGCAACTGAAACAGCTTGCGGATCTGGTCATCATGCTTCGACGCGGCAAGGACAACGTGTTCGACGGACACGAATTCGTCTCGCAACGCCTTCGATTGATCCTCCGCATGCTGAAGCACACCAAGCGCACGTCGCGAAAGCTGCGGCTCGGCACCGCCCGTGACTCGCGGTAGGGATTCGACGTGCTCCATTAGGTCTGCCGAGACTTTGGCAGGATCTACTCCCGCCATCTGAATCAGCGTCCTGCCCACCCCTTCTGATTGCTCGACGATCGCATACAAAAAATGCTCTGGAATAACCTCGGGGTTACCTCGACGTGACGCGACGTCAGCGGCAACAGACAAAGCATCTCGGGTCTTCGTGGTCATTCGATCGGTCCGCATTTGAGACTCCTTTGCGGCAATATGAACGCAACAATACAAATACCGCTGTCGCAACTGGGCGACAGCGCGCCGCAACGTAAGTCGCACTATACGCTGATCAAGGTGCTGGCTGACGACCGCTGGCACTATCCGAAATGCATCGATCGAACCGGGACTATCAGGACCGGCCCTGATGATTAGCTAGATATCCAGATTGCGCACGTGCAGCGCATTTTCTTCGATGAACTTGCGCCGAGGTTCCACTTGGTCACCCATTAAGATGGTGAAAATCTCGTCAGCATTGACAGCATCGTCAACTCGCACCTGAAGCAACACACGAGCATCAGGATTCATCGTGGTTTCCCAAAGCTCGTTGGCATTCATCTCGCCGAGACCCTTGTACCGCCCGAGGGTAATCCCTTTGTGGCCACGCTCGTCCAGGTGCTTGATCAGAGACACCGTACCATCGAGTTCAACCTCATCATCTTTGCACTGAGCTACGTAAGGTGGCGGCCCAATCGACAGCAAATCCTCATGAATTGACCACAGCTCTTGGTACTCAGCGCTGCCCAAAAGCTGCCAGTCGATCGCACACTGCGAGGCTCCTGATCCAGGACGAGGTCTGAACACAATGCTCGCCGAACTGTGTTCCTGCTCCCACAACACCTCCACCGTCATCGGAAACAAATCTGGCTGCGTTGCTTCCAGCTTCGAACGCACCGCCGCGGCTACTTCCTCAACCTTGTCACGCTCCTTCAAGTCATCGCGTGACAACCGTGAGACCTGAAGCACCGCAGAGACAAACCTGGCATCACACCTGCGATTGATCTTCGCCAACATGTGATCCCACCGTCGCAAACGCTCCGTCAATCTCCGAAGTATGACGCCCGTCACCGAACTGCCCCGACTACTCCGAATGGTCAGCCCATCAACGGCGTTATCAACGAGATAACTCTCGAGAGCTTTCTCATCCTTCAAGTAGAAATCTTTCTTGCCCTTGCGAACCCTAAACAACGGCGGCTGCGCAATGTACAGATACCCATTCTCGATTACGTCTGGCATCTGACGATAAAAGAACGTCAACAACAGGGTTCGAATGTGCGAGCCATCAACATCAGCGTCGGTCATGAGAATGATGCGGTGATAGCGAAGCTTGGAAATGTCCAAGCCTCCCCTGTCATTGATTCCGCATCCGAGAGCCGTAATCAGGATGCCAATCATCTCCGACGCAAGCATTCGGTCTGTGCGTGCTCGCTCCACATTCAGAATCTTCCCACGCAACGGCAAGATGGCCTGAAAATGACGGTCCCGTCCTTGCTTCGCGCTGCCACCGGCGCTTTCTCCCTCAACGATGTACAGCTCCGACTTCGCTGGATCCTTAGACTGACAATCAGCAAGCTTGCCCGAAAGCGACGTCGTATCCAGCGTCCCCTTTCGAACTGTCTCCCTCGCCTTACGCGCGGCATCCCTTGCCTTCGCCGCGATCACTGCTTTTTCGATAATTTTTCGCGCTAGCGCTGGGTTTTCCTCAAATGTCTGCCCCAGCTTGTCGACAATTATCCCCTCCACCACCCCCCTCACCTCACTCGATACCAACTTGGATTTTGTCTGCGAATCGAACGAGGGATCCGGGTGCTTAACACTGACAACAGCCGTCAGACCCTCTCTGCAATCCTCGCCCGTCAGCGCACTTTTCTCCTTGACCAGATTCAACTGCAACGCGTGATGATTAAGGGTTCGCGTCAGACCAGTGCGCAACCCGGTGAGGTGGGTGCCACCATCTTTG